>Ga0233444_10001011_pt1 | contig 33457 bp, 33 predicted proteins | sample SI_124_October20_6_FD_182792 | JGI IMG/M metagenome (GOLD analysis project Ga0233444, IMG submission 182792) | Seawater microbial communities from Saanich Inlet, British Columbia, Canada - SI_124_October2016_10_MG | ecosystem: Environmental > Aquatic > Marine > Inlet | place: Canada: British... | reverse complement strand
AACAACTAATCCTGAAGGGAATGAAGCTAAGATGATTGTTAAGAACAATGGAAAAAATGCAAAAATTTTAGCTTGAATAGGATCTGTTGGTGCAGGGTTAAGTTTTTGTTGAACCCACATCGATGCACCCATCAAAATTGGCCATATTCCGATGATCATAAAGCTCGGAGGATCCCATGGTATTAATCCAAATAAGTTAAAAATTGATGTAGGGTCTGCGGCTGAAAGATCTTTGATCCACCCAAAGAAAGGCTGATGTCTCATTTCTAGAGAAATAAATAGCATTTTATAAATTGCAAAAAAGAAAGGAATTTGAATTAAAACCGGCAAACAACCAGAAGCAGGATTAATTTTTTCTTTTCTGTATAAAGCCATCATCTCTTGCTGGAGTTTAACTTTGTCGTCCTTATGAAGCTCTTTAAGTCTCATCATTTCAGGCTGAACAGCTTTCATTTTTGCCATTGATCTAAACGAAAAGTTTGCGAGAGGAAAAAATATCAACCTAATAGCAATAGTAATTAAAACTATCGCAGTTCCAAAATTACCTGAAAATTTAAACAAGTAATCAATTACAAAAAATAAAGGCTTAGTAAAAAAGTAGAACCAACCCCAGTCTATAACTAAGTCTAATTTATTAATATTTTGATTTTCAGCATATGTATCAATTGTTTCAACTTCTTTAGCCGCAACAAACAGCCTTAAACTGTTCCCTCCGCTAGCAGAAGCATCAACTCTCACAGGTTCATTGATTATATAATTAGCTTTAAAACTGTTATTATATTGAAAAGTTGATTTAAAATTTTTTCCTTTTTCTGGGACTAAGACGGTCATCCAGTATTTATCTGTGATACCAAACCATCCTTCATCTGTTTCCCTTACTATTTTATTATCCTCTATATCGTCATAATCATCTTCTTTTAGCTCATCATCAAATACTCCGATGTATCCTTCATGCGAGATGTAAAAATTTTGAATGTCATCTGGAATTTTGTTTCTTGTAATTTGAGCGTAAGGATAAAGTTCTATGTTTTTTGGTGAATTATTTTTAATACTTTGACTGATTTTAAATAAAAATTTGTCATCTAATTCTATTTTTTTCTTAAAAATTACTCCTTCTTGGTTATCCCACATTAATGTTATTGGAGAAGTGTTTGTTAAAATCTTATTACCTTCCACCTGCCATTTAGAATTTTTAGTTGGAACCTTTACTTCATTACCAATGCTGGCCCAGCCAGACTCTACATAAAAACCATTTTCTGTTTGAGCGGGATTTAAAAATTCAATATTTTTATCACCGTCAACTTTTTGCTTGTGATTTTTAAAAGAAATGTCATCAATTAATCCACCTACCAAAGAAATAGACCCGATAATATTATTATTTTCAATTTTGATTCTATCTGACTTTTTTATAGACTCATTTCTTGAAATCTTCTTTTCAATTTTTAATTGATTTATCTCAGGCGCCTGATTTGCACTAGGCTGTATAGAGTTATCTTTTTTTTCTATTTGTTTATTTGTTTTATTTTGAATATTATTTTTTGGAGTTTCAAAAAAAGCACCCCAAAACAATAAAACCGACATAGATAAAGCGATAGCTACAAATACATTTCTATTATCCATTATTTTTCTTTCCGTTAATCTTGGTATGGTCAGAAACAAAATCATAATCTGATCCACCACCTAAGGCTTTAAATGGGTGGCAACTTAAAATTCTTCTTATGCCAAATAAAGATCCTTTGTATAGACCATATTTTTTTAAAGATTCTATATAATACTCAGAACAAGGAGTTAAATATCTACAGTTATTTCCTAATAGAGGTGAAAATAAATATTTGTAAATTTTTATGAGATTTATTTTTAAATCAATGAATATTTTAATCATTTAGATCTTAATTTTATTAAAGCATTTTTCCATAACAGGCATCAATACAGTTTGTTTTTGTGTATAAGCATTTGATTTACCCAAAACTATATATGTATAATCTTTACTAATTGCACCTCTTTTTTTTAGAAGTTTTTGAACAATAGCTTTTAGTTTCCTTCTTATTTTGTTTCTTTTAACGGCGTTCCCGATTTTTTTTTTCATTACAAAGCTAATGAGTAAACTTGATTTATTTTTAGGTTGAAAAAAGTTTTTTGTTGCAAAAATTGAAAAAAATTCTGAATGGATTCTTTTTTCTTTTAATGTTTTTTTAAATTGGTAGCTTTTTTTTAAGCTTTCAAGCTTAACCATTTAAATAAATTATGTTGAAAGAGTCTTTCTTCCTTTTGCTCTTCGTCTGGCTATTAGCTGTCGACCAGTTTTAGTTGCCATTCTGGCACGAAAACCATGTCTTCGTTTCCTGACTAAATTGCTTGGTTGATAAGTTCTTTTCATAAATATTTTAAGGTATATATTTTAAATGATGTCTATTGTACAGGTAAAATATGAGTAAAAATATCAAAATTATTCTAGGATCAATTTATTTAATTATTTTGATCACTTTTTTATATTTTATTTTCTCAAAATTTGATATCTCAAAAATTAGCGACTTTTCCTATTATAAAAATATTCAAATAAATTTAGAGGAAGCAATAGGGAAAAATTTGACATTAAATCTTATTCTATTTTCTATATTTTCTATCATCTGGGTAGTGTTACTAGGATTTGGCTCACCTTTACTTATTTTGTCAGGAATATTATTTGGAAAGTGGGTTGGAACAATTATTTCTACGGTGTCTATAACAGTAGGTGCTCTTAGCTTATATATAATTGCAAGTTATTTCTTTAAAGATTTAGTCAGTCAAATCTTAAAAAAAAAATTCGAAAAGTATATAGACCGTTTTCAGAAAAATGAGTTTTATTATTTTTTTGCTTTTAGATTTTTTGGCGGTTTAGGAATTCCATTTTTTTTACAAAATGTATTGCCAGTAATTTTTAATATGAAAAACTACAATTATTTTTTTGCCAGTTTATTTGGTTTTATTCCAGGTTTTTTTATTTTGAACACGATTGGTTCAGGTATTAATAAATTTATTAAGGAAACAGACGAATTTAATTTTATTAGCTTAATTTTAAGTAGAGAAATTTATTTTCCTATGATTGTATTTATAATCTTAATTTTATCATCTATAATAATTAAAAAAAATTATTTCGATGATTGATATATATAATAATAATTTAAAAAATGATCCCAGTCCTTATTTACAGCAACATAAAGATAATCCAGTTAATTGGCAACTATGGTCCCCAGAGATAATAGAGATTGCTAAAAATAAATCTAAACCTATTTTATTAAGTATTGGTTATGCCAGTTGCCACTGGTGTCATGTAATGGCGCATGAAAGTTTTGAAGATAAGGAAACAGCAGAATTAATGAATAAATATTTTATAAATGTTAAAGTTGATAGAGAAGAAAGACCGGATCTTGATTTTGTATTTCAAAGTTCTTTTCAACTTTTTAATCAAGCAGGAGGTGGCTGGCCTTTAACCATGTTCCTTGATGAGAACGGCGTTCCTTTTATGGGAGGAACATATTTTCCAAAAATTTCTCAAAATGGTCTTCCGTCTTTTAAAAATGTTTTACAAAAAGTATACGAAACATATAAAAAAGAAAATCAAAATATTATTAAACAAAAAGATTTAATTATTAGCAATTTAGATTTAAAAAAAAATTCAGTTTTAAGTCAGGACTTAGAACCAATTATAGAAAAATCTTTAAGTTATTTGGATCAAGACAAAGGAGGATATATAGGAGCACCTAAATTTCCTACATTCAATTTGTATGAAACGCTTCTATATTTCTACAATAAAACTAAACAAAAAAAATATTTAAATCCAGTAACATTACTAATTAAACAAATTACTTCAAAAGGCATTTATGACCACGTTGAGGGTGGAATATCCAGATACACCGTGGACGAAAATTGGATAATTCCCCATTTTGAAAAAATGCTTTATGACAATGCACAATTTATCTTACTTTTATCAAAGTATTGTAAAATTGATGATAAAGACTATTTTAAAAAAAAATTAGAACAAACAATTGATTTTTTAAATAAGGAATTTTTAAATACTGATAATCTTTTAGGATCTGCGTATGACGCTGATAGTGAGGGAGAAGAAGGAAAATATTATGTTTATAAATATGAAGAAATAAAGGATATTGAAAATATTGATGATTATTTTGAATTAGAATCAAAAGGAAATTGGGAAAACAAAAATATTTTAGTAGAAAAAAAAATAGCACCAAAAAAAATAATAGATAAACTCTTAGCAATTAGAAAAAAGAAAAAAAAGCCATTTTTTGATAACAAAACTCAGTTAGATCTAAACTGTTTATGGATAAGTGCCTTAATTTCAGCTCACGAAATTTCACCTAAAAAAAATTATTTGAAAATAGCAGAGGATTTTTTTTACATAATAGAGAAAAAATATATTAATAATAATATTCAACATAGTTATTCTAAAGAAGTTTCTTTTTTAGAGGATTACGCTTTTTTAATTAATGCATTAAACGATCTTTCAGACACAACAATGAATTTTAAGTATAAAGTTTTAGCTAAGAAATTATGCAATGAGGTTATTTTGAAATTTTACATTGAGGAAAAAAATATATTTCAAAAAAATAAGAAAATAAATAATGATATTTTTTATAATCCAGTTGATATTGGAGATAATACAATACCAAATGGAAATGCAATGATGCTTATAAATTTTGTAAGACTTGGAATGATGGAAGAAGCAAAGAAACTTACTAATAGTTTAAATGGATATTTAAATATTTATAAAAATCATATGATGACAGCAATAAGAGCAATAGATTTTTATAAAAACGTTAACTCTGGAAAAAACTGTGATGAAAAAGGCTGCAAATTTTAATAGAAAAACATTAACTTGGCTTGTTTGGCTTTTGTTAATTATCACATGGAATTATGGAGTTCCTGCTGCTACACCATTAGAAGATGTATTTGTGTCTGTAATATTGTCATTGATAACTATTTATATAAATTATTATAAAAAGACATGAAAAGATTAGTAATAATATCTAATGAGAGAGTGTCTAAAAATTCACTCAATGAATTTAAAAGTACAAATTTAGATCTTAAAATTCTACCAGATGAATTAAATAAATTTTTTAATGTAGAATGTATATTTAGAAAATCAAAAATGGAACTAAATCATGCTTTTGACATAAAAAAAATATATGTCGGTTCATCAATTGTTTCTTTTTTATTTGGTGTAATTAAAACAATTTTTAAAAAAAGAACATATCTAATTGTAGCAATAAGTCCTTACACTTTTTTAAGCTTCATATTACTCTTTTTTTTAAGAAAAAAAATATATGTCTATTTAATGAGCAATGGATATGAAGAATATCAATTCATTTTAGGTAAAAAATTTGTATGGATTTATGGCTTTATGTTCAAATTTATGACAAAATTTTCAAAAGTAATTGTTTGTCATGAAAGACTTTATAACCCAAATAAATCTTATATTGTTTCACCTTCACGTTTAAATAAAATATGGACAACTAATTACAACCTCCCAAAATTGGATAAGCCTAGACTATTATATGTTGGTAGAATTAATCCGGAAAAAGGAATTGAAAATTTTATATCTTTATTTAATTTAATTGATATTGATGCAGAACTTTTTTTAGCTGGCAATACTGAAAAATTAAAAAATGTAAGAGGCAATATAAATTTATTAGGTTACATATCTTCAGAGGAAGAATTAATTAAAACCTATGATAACTGTAACATCACAATATTGCCTTCATATACTGAAGCCCACCCTTATGTATTAGAAGAGTCTTTATCTAGAAGGAGACCTGTAATCATATTTGATGACATTTCATATGTTAAAAAAAATAAAAAAGGCGTATTTATTATAAAAAGAAACACCCATGCAATCCAAGAAAAAATTGTCTGGATATTAGAAAATTATCATTCCATCTTGAAAGAAATGGATCAAAATGATCTACCTACAATGGAAAAAATGCTTAAACAATTTTCTGACATACTAAAATAATAGTTCTGAAAAAAGATAATTATACACAATCTCACATTGAATAAGCAAATTGCTTATGCTAGTGAATGGTATGGCAAAAGTACTTTTAGTAAATCCACCATTTTATAGACTCTTGGGTTCAAAATATAATGCCAATTCTTTAGGCATAGCCTATATAGCATCATACTTGAACAAACGAGGCCATGATGCATGGCTGTATAATGCAGATTACGTAAGTGATTATGGGTATATTAAAGTTAAAAAAATATTTTCAAATTTTAATTCTTATAAAGATTATTTTAAAGATAAAGACAATGCTATTTGGCACGAAGTAAAAGATAATATAATTAGATTTAAACCTGACTGGGTTGGTTACACATCTTATACGGCAAATATTAGTGCGATAAAAATAATATCTGATCACGTAAAAAAATCCAATTCATCAATAAAACAAGTTGTAGGTGGCGTTCATGCTACACTAGACTCTGATATTTTAAATACTCTGACTTCAATTGATTATTCAATACAAAGAGAAGGAGAAGAGGCTTTTACTGCGCTTGTAGAAAATAAAAATCCTAAATTTATTCCTGGTGTAGTGTCCAGAGATAAAGGTGGTGTATTGTTTAAGACCGGCATAGCTCCAGTTATTAAAAATATCGATAATTTACCAATGCCAGAAAGAAATAAATTTTGGAATATTCCTGAGGCCGAAAGAAAGAATGTTGATGTATCTTATGTTAACACAATTAGAGGATGTCCCTATAAATGTACTTATTGTGCATCACCATTTCATTGGGATAGAAAAACAACTCGATTAAGATCTCCAGAATCAGTTCTTGAAGAAATGCATTTACTTAAAGATAATTATTATGTTCCTACCAAGTATGATTACGCAGCTTCAGCAAATATAGACCAAAAAGACCAACTTAAAATTGAAGATAATACAATTGTGTATTTTGTTGACGACGTATTCACAGTCAAGAAAAAAAGAGTGAAAGATATGTTAAAAATGATGATTAAAGATAAACTAAATATGAGATGGAAATGCGAGGCAAGAGCAGACCATTTAGATGATGAGATTTGTGAGTTAATGGCCGAAGCTGGTTGTGAAAGAGTAAAAATTGGTTTTGAGTCTGGTAGTAACAGAATTTTGTCTGAGGTTAAAAAGCTGGAAACAAGAGAAGAAATGTTAAAAGGCGCAGAAATGTTAAAAAAGGCTGGAGTTCCGTTTTCAGCTTATTTTATGGCAGGATTTCCTGGCGAAACTGATGATGACTTAAAAGAAACAATCGATTTTGCAAAAAAAGTAGATGCGGATTATTACTCATTATCTGTTTTGGCACCTTATTACGGGACCGAGTTATATGATCAACTTATGAAAAATGGACATGAACTAGACCAACAACCATGGGAATATTTTTTCCATCAATCTCCCAAACCAATGGTTAACGATCTATTAAGCACCAAGGTATTGAGTGAATACCTTGCACTTGCAGAACTAAACACAAAAAGCAAAAAAAAACGTGGTTATATATAATAAACTTCGATGAAGAATATTATTGTTACCGGTGGAAGCGGATTTATAGGTTCAAATATAGTTGACTTATTAATTAAAAAAAAATTTAATGTAACAATTTTAGACAAGAAAAGACCTAAAAATCTCAAAACAAAATTTATAAAATCTGATCTATCAAATATTAAGACTTTAAAAAAAATAACTAAAAATATTGATTGTATCTACCACTTAGCAGGCGTTTCAGATGTTACAAAAGTAAAAAAAATCCCAATACTGACCATAAAAAATAATATTATGTTAACGGCAAATTTAATAGAGGCAGTAAGAATGAATAAAATTAAAAGATTCATATTCGCCAGCAGCATTTACGTTAATAGTAAATCAGGAAATTTATATACAACATCAAAAATTGCAGCTGAAAATATCATAAAAAATTATTTTTTATTATATAAAACAAAATATACGATATTAAGATTTGCCACAGCTTATGGGACTAATAACCGAGGTGCAGATGTTATATCGCTATTTATGAAAAGAGCTCTAAAAAACAAAACCATAAATGTGCATGGTAGCGGTAGTCAAACTAGAGACTTCATTCACGCCGAAGATTTAGCCGCTTGTTCCTTAAAAATTTTAAAAAAAAAATATGAAAATAAAACTTTAACTATCGGCAACATGAAGAAAGTTAAAATTATTGATTTGGCAAAGCTCATCAAAAAATCAACCAGAGCAAAATCTAAAATCAAAATAACAAAAAAACAAAAAAGGTTTGATGATTTTGATTTAAACAAAATTGAGAAAATTTCGTTTAAAGATTATTTAAAGTATAAAAATAAATTTTCTTTAAAGAAAGGTATTGAAAAAATGTACAGGGAAAAAATTTAATGAAATGGAAAATTCCATATATTGATTTTGGAAGACAATATAAAAAACAAGAGAAGCTCCACTTGGCTAATTTTAAAAAGATTATGTTAAGTGGAGATTTTGTTTTAAGAGATGAAGTTCTAAAATTTGAAAAAAAAATTTCAAGTTTAATTGGTTCCAAATATGTAGTATCAGTAAATAGTTGTACCGATGCTTTATTGCTTGCACTTGCTTCCAAGGGTTTTAAAAAAAATTCAGAAATTATAACAGTGGGACACACTTACGTTGCTACTTTGGCTGCGATAAAGCACGTAGGATTAAATCCAGTGCTAGCAGATATATCTGATGATTATAATATTAATGTAAGTCAAATAGAAAAACTTATTACAAAAAATACAAAAGCAATTTTACCAGTTCATTTGTACGGTCACTCTTGTGACATGAGCAGTATTATGAAAATAGCGAACAAATATAATTTGAGCGTAATAGAAGATTGCGCTCAATCTTTCGGAGCAAAGTTTAAAGGAAAATATGTTGGTACATTCGGGGAGGTTGGATGCTTTTCTCTTCACCCTTTGAAATCTCTTGGGGCTGCAGGGGACGGTGGATTTATAGTAACTAAAAACAAGACTCTTTATGAAAAATTCTTGAGACTAAGAAATCATGGTCAAGGTAGACGAAAAAATGGAAAATATCTTAAATCTAGATACGATATTGATTATTTTGGATTTTGCACAAGGTTAGATAATTTACAAGCAGCAATAGTTAATACCAAATTAAAAAAATTGAACAAGAATATAGTTTTAAGAAACAAGGTAGCTCAGAATTACAATAAATCTCTAAAAGATCTGCCTTTAGTTTTGCCTAAAATTCATAAAAAGGAATTATATTTAGACGTTTTTAATTCATACGTGATTAGGACAAAAAAACAATTTGGTCTTTTTAAATTTTTGAGAGACAAGGGAGTTGAAGTTTTAATAAATTGGCCAAAACCACTATATCGACACAAGGGTTTAAAATTAAAAAAGCAATATTTAATAAACAATGAAAAAATCTGTAAAGAAATTATCTCTTTACCAATTTTTCCTGAAATAAAAAAATCTGAAGTGAATTATATCGTAAATTGTATTAAAAAATTTTTTAACAGGAATAAAAACAATTAGGTTTGTTTTAATAAACTGCTTTCTTTCACATTAGATCCGTATTTAAGCTCGAACCTTTTTGAATCTTTTTCTTTTATTAGAAGATTAGCTTTAAGATTTGTTTCATTTACAAATTTTTCAAATTCCTCAGGACTTTTAAATCCATCTACCTTAACTAATGAAGACCTATATAATAAATTATCTAAACTTCTTCCCTCCCACCACAAGTTGTCTTTCATTACCTGTCTATAAATCGGTGTTCCAGGCAAAGGACTTAGTATTGCAAAAGAGAAACTATCAGCTCCACTATTCATAGCAAATTTTACAGTCTTTTGAATTTCATCATACGTTTCTCCAGGATATCCAATTATCCAAAAAGTGTGAACTAGCATGCCAGCTTTTTTTGCATTTTCTATAGAGGGATAAATTGTATCTAAAGGTAATCTTTTATTAATTATGTTATCCAAAACTCTTTGAGAGCCGCTTTCACAAGCTAAGGTAATTTGGTAACAACCCGACCCAGCCATTCTTTTATACATCTCCTCTTGTTTGTTGAAATGATAATTTACTTTAGTTCCATTAGGGGTGCACCAAGGTAAGCCCAATTTTTCTAGTTCATGACATAAATCAAATAAATTTTTTTTATTAACTGTTATAGTGTCATCCTCAAACTGTATTTCTCCTATGTTATATTTTTTTACATCACTGTTAATTTCGTCCATAATATGTCTTGTAGTTCTCCACCTTGTATTTTGTCCCCACATACCGGGAGTAGAACAGAAAGTACATTTTTCTGGACAACCTCTTGAACACATTACACTTAAAACTCTTTTAGATCTCGACTTTGCAGAATGAAAAGCACCTATCTTAAAATAACCTTCCATGTTTACTAGATGTCTAGAAGGCTGTGGAAGTAAATTAAGATCATGAACTCGCTTTGGTGGATTAATCAAATACTTTTTATTTCCAATTTTTTTTACCAATCCCGGTACATTTGAAATATTCTCGTTTTTAACTAATCTTTTACATAGTTCTAGTGCTGAAAACTCACCTTCACCTATCATTGCAAAATCAAAATGATCATTTTCTAAATCCTCTATATAATTTGGAAGTCCAGAGTCTTTATTTAAAACTGAATACTGGTAATCAGAAACTGCACTAGAAATATGATTTCCTCCTAAAAATACATGAGTTTTTTTGTTAATTTTTTTTACAATTCTTGCAACGTTACGCGCAGACTCTAGAAGATTTGAAAAAAGCACTGAAATTCCGACTATGTCAGGAGAAAAATTTGATATTTCTTCTTTTATTTTTTCATCAGAGTCACCAATTAATACAATTTTATTTTTCTTATCAATTGAACTTCTATTACTCCATCCGTTAAGAGCTGAGTCATAAATTTTAACTTCAAAACCATTATTTTCCAAAACTGGAGCAATAAGCATTAAACCCAAAGATGGCTGAATCCTGTTAACACCATCCTCAATACCTTTTAGATTAGGAGTTACTAGCAATACCTTTTTTTTCATATCTTTTTAACAATTGATTTAAACATTAATTAAACTAAATTAATCAATAATTATATTGAAAAATTTCATTTTATGATTTATATGAAACTCAATATTGAAATGCATGGTGGGAAATAAGTGCATAATTAGCTTGCTGTACCTGCAACCGTGAAGTCGGAGCGCCACCCAGTATAGACCCCTGTTGAATTAAGGCCAGGAAAAGTCTTACTTCTACAAACGTGCAGTGGCATAACCGAAAGGATGCTACATGCAAATAAAATATTTTTTTGTTACAACATTAATACTCTGTCTAAGCTTTCCAAGCTTTGTCGTCGGTCAAGACATTCCCGTGATAGTAATCGCACCAAGTAAAAAACCACAATCAATTTCAACTGTTGGATCTTCAGTAGTTGTTTTAGATGAAAAATTTTTTGAAAAAACAAATGATTATTTTTTAGGAGATATCCTCTCTAATAATTCAACTTCAATAAATTTTTTTCAATCTGGAGGACATGGCACAGCTTCAGCAATTCAATTAAGGGGATTGCCTAAAAGATATACAACAGTTTACATAGATGGAGTAAAAATGTCAGATCCATCAAGTGTTTCTGGAGATTTTGATTTTAATCATATCTTGACCAATCAAATTTCAAGGGTTGAGATATTAAAAGGATCACAAAGCTCTATTTATGGCAGTGGAGCTATAGGAGGCACGATTAATATCACAACAAAAAAGGTAAATAAAAATCAAAAAGGAGATTTTTTTTACAACACAGGTTCCCACGGAACAAATAATATTTCCATTTCAAGAAATGGTGAGAAGCAAAATACTAATTATTTAGTATCGTTTGAAAGATTTCAGACTGATGGAATTTCACAAATGACTCATAACAATGAAAAGGATGCTTACAGAAATAATTCCTTTTTAGGTAAATTAGACAATCAGCTAAATGATTTTTTAGAATTTGAAGGAACAGTCAGATTAAGAGATACTTATCTTCAATATGATAAAGTTTTAGACACTTCAACTGCAACACACAGCGAAGAAGAAAATGGTCGACATTATCTTGTAAGTGGAGCTTTAATCTATAAACAAAATGAAAAATTTACAAATAAACTTTTATTGACAAATTCTTATACAAAAAGATCATATGGAGCTGCAGCAGGAAGTGGAAACCCAATTAAGGATAATTACTATGGAGAGCGATACTCTTATGGTTATAATGGTAATTATAATTTCAATTTAGATAACAGTTTGACTTTTGGCATTGAGAGAGAGGAAGATCAAATGGGATATAATAAAGATTTAACTGGAACAAAAAGAGAGTCTTACCATACCACTTCTAGTTTTTTTGATTATCAAAAAAGAATTTCAAATAATTTATTTGCAACTTATGGAGCAAGATTAGATGATAATTCCGTAGCAGGCGATGAAGAATCACATAGAGCTACACTTGCCTATTTGTTTGATAATAAAAAAACAAAAATTAAAAGCTCTTTTGGCACTGGTTTTAGATATCCTTCACTATACGAAATGTATTATATTTATGCAGCCAATGCTAATTCTCTTCCATTTGTAAAAGCAGAAAAAAGTAAAAGTTTTGATTTAGGTTTTGAAAAAACATTAGAAAACTTTAAGTTTGATTTGACTTATTTTAACTCCTCATACGATAATGTTCTAGAAGGCTGGAAAACAGGAAATAGTTCCGGTTTAAACTATACCACTCAAAACATGCCCGGAACTGTGAAAAGTCAAGGAATAGAATTTATTTCAAATTTGATATTTAATGAAAATTTAAATTTTGGATTAAATTATACATATACAAATACCTACGATGGAGCAGAACAGGATGATCCTAATAAAAACAGCTCTTACACCAGTTCACAAATGGTCAGAGTACCTAGGCACTTAGTAAATTTGAACACTTTTTACAATTTTTCTAATTATAAAAATTTAAGTATGTCAATTAATACAAAGTGGTCTGAAGATGCTAGAGATTATGGAAATGGAAATAGAACGTATAAAGATGAGAGAGTTGAATCATATTTAGTTAATGATCTAAATTTTAACTATAAATTGTTTAACAGCTATAATTTATTTTTAAACATTACCAACATTTTTGATGAAAATTATGAAACTGCTAAAGACTATTCTCAAATGAATAGATCTTTTAATTTAGGTTTTAAAAGGTTATACTAAAATATGAATAAAAATTTATTAATTTTTTTTGGCATTTTCTCATCATTAGCGGTGAGCAGATTTATGCCTCACCCTCCAAATTTTACTAGTTTAATTGCATTGAGTTTTTACGTGCCAGCAATTTTAGGAATAAGATTTGTACCTTTTTTGTTAATAAGTTTTATTGTTACAGATTTAATAATTGGGTATCACAATACCACACATTGGACTTGGGGTAGTGTATTATTAATAAGCCTCTGTTCTCACTTTTTTATAAAAAGTTTTCTATCAAGAATAATTGGAGCCACGCTTGGAGCTTCAATTTTTTATTTAATAACTAATTTTGGAGTTTGGACTACAGGGCTTTACGGAATTACTTATGAGGGATTAATCACATCTTATATTCTTGCTATACCGTTTTATGCGTATAGTTTAATATCAACTTTATTTTTCTCATTAATAATAGAATCAGTTCATAAATATCTAAAATTAAAATTCGGCTTCAAAAGTTACATAAAAATATCTTAATTTCTTTCTAGTAATGATAGAATTTTTAAGATACTTGCATAATTAATTTCAACAAAGTAAAAGTATGTAATAATAACTAAAGGTCTTTTATGGGAATTCACTATGATTATAAATCAACGCGTGGAGATAAAGCCATGAAAAAAGAGGCGAAGAGAAAAGCCAGAATAGAGCAAAGAAAAGCAAAAAGGTCTAATAGCACCTCTTCCAAAGAGTCCGAAAAAAAATTAATGCACGACATTGATAAACCTATAACGCTTGAGGACTTAACAAATCCAGATAAAAATTAGTTTTTTTATTATGAAATCTTTTGAAAAAAAAGATTCTTTGCTAAAAAACCGTGAGGTAGCTCTAAAGAATAATTTAAAAAAAAGAAAAAAAATAAAAAAAAAAAAAAAAAAAAATGACAGTTCTTTCAGATAAGTGGATCAAAAAAGCAGCAAAAGAAAAAGGAATGATAAAACCTTTTGTTGGAAATCAAGTTAGAAAAGGAAAAATATCTTTTGGATTATCTTCTTATGGATATGACGCTAGAGTTTCCAATGAATTTAAAATTTTTACAAATGTTAATTCCGGTATTGTTGATCCTAAAGTTTTCAAAAAAGAAAGTTTTGTTACTAAAATTGGTAAGGAATGTATTATTCCTCCTAATTCTTTTGCCTTAGCTAGAACAATAGAATATTTTAAAATTCCTGATAATGTCTTAGTAATATGTTTAGGCAAATCGACTTATGCGAGATGTGGCATTATTGTTAATGTAACTCCATTAGAACCTAGCTGGGAAGGACATGTTACTTTAGAATTTTCAAACACCACACCCTTGCCAGCTAAGATATACGCGAATGAAGGCGTAGCCCAGTTTATTTTTTTAAAAGGTAGTGAAAAACCTAGTGTAACTTATGCAAATAGAAAAGGTAAATACATGAAACAAAAAGGTGTAACACTTCCAAAAGTTTAATTTCTTTAATGCAAAAGTTAATAATTAAAGGCAAAAACGAACTAAGTGGAAAAATTTCAATCTCAGGATCCAAAAATGCAACTTTGCCAATTTTAGCAGCATCAATTCTTGCAAAACAGGTTACTCTTAAAAATATTCCCATGGTTAAAGACATATTTACTATGGTTGAGTTACTAAATTATATAGGGTTAAAAACAAAAATTTTAAAAAAAAAAAAGATTATAAAAATTAATAATAATGAAAAAAACATCAACACATTAGCTCCATATAAACATGTTAAAACCATGAGAGCTGGAGTGTTGGTTTTAGGTTCACTACTAACAAAATATGGAAAAGCAAAAGTTTCCTTGCCAGGTGGATGTGCAATAGGAACAAGACCAGTTGATCTTCATTTATTTGCTTTGAAAAAGCTGGGAGCAAAAATTAAAATTAAAGATGGATATATAATAGCAGAGGCAAAAAAGGGTTTAAAAGGCAATGTAATTAAATTTCCTTCTATTTCAGTAGGAGCAACAGAAAATGCATTGTTAGCTGCGGCCAAAGCTAAAGGAACAACCATCCTTAAAAATTGTGCAATTGAACCAGAGATTAAAGATTTAATTATTTTTCTTAAAAAATTAGGATTAATTATAAATTTAAATGGTAGAAATATAACTATAAAACAAAATAAAATAAAAAATTCAAAAATTGTTCACAATGTCATTTTTGATAGAATAGAACTAGGCACTTATATGATAGCTGGCGCTTTGACAGCTAAAAAAAATTTAATTATTGATAAAATCGATCCAAAAATAGTCCAAAATGAAATAGAAGTTTTAAGAAAGATAGGTGTTCAAATAATAAAAAAAAAAACATTAATAATTATTAAGAAAAACAAAAAATTAAAAAGAATAAATATCACGACTATGCCTTACCCAGGCTTTCCTACAGATTTGCAAGCCCAATTAATGGTACTTTTGACCCAAGCAAATGGCATATCCAAAATAAGAGAAGATATATTTGAGAATAGATTTATGCACGTTCCAGAATTAAGGAGAATGGGTGCAGATATTGAGATTAAAGGTAAGACAGCAATAATCAAAGGACCAACAAAATTAAATGGAGCAGAGGTGATGGCTACAGACTTAAGAGCATCGGTAAGTCTAGTTTTAGCCGGACTAGTTGCCGAACACAGAACTATTATTAATCGAATTTATCATCTAGATCGAGGATATGAATTTTTAGAAAGCAAACTGAAAAGTTGTAAAGCAGAAATTAAAAGAATTTAAATGAAGCCTAAAAAACTTAAACTTATAGCTAGAACAGAAGAAGATTTAAGAGTAGTATCGGCTCATCTTCAAGATTCAATTGTAAATGTTTCCGACATAGCTAATTTAAAAAAAAATAAAATTTTTCTAATGCAGTTAAATCGTTTCATGTGGGAAGATGTAGAAAAAGGTGTATTCAGAAAGAACAAACGTATTAGAACAATTTTAAAATTTGAGAATATTCTAAAAGTATTATCCAAAAACATAAATCAAACTAGTAAAAACAAATTTTTAGATTTTCTAGCTATTGAAACAAATGTTACTCCTGATAATAACTATGAAATGAAAATAATTTTTGCAGGAGACTCAATAATAAGATTGGTGTCTGAGGTAATAGAAGTAACTTTAGATGATCAAGGAAAAGCATGGGATACAAAAAATAAACCAAAACATAAGGCCTTATAATGTTAAAAACTTTAAATTTTAAAAAAAAAAATTCTATGAAGATATTAGAGGCATTTTTAAACAAAAGAAAATTGATTCAAAAAAATCAAACGTTAACAGTGTCTCAAATAATAAAAAATGTAAAAAAAAATGGTGATAACGCAGTTTTAAATTATGAAAAAAAATTTTCAAAAGTTATAAGCAAAAATAATAAAATATTTTTTTCTAGTAGAGAAATAAATATTATCTCAAAAAAAATAGACAAAAAATTAAAAAAAGCAATTGACTTAGCTTATGATCGTATAAAAAAATTTCACTCAAAACAAAAATTCTCATCTTTTAAATTTAAAGATAAATACAAAAATGAGCTATCTTATAAATATTCATCTATAGAAAAAGTTGGTGTATACGTTCCGGGAGGAACAGCAAGCTACCCAAGCACTGTTTTAATGAACTGTATACCGGCAATTGTTGCCGGTGTAAAAAAAATATATTTGACCACTCCTGCATTAGATTCAAAAATTAATCCAGCAATTGTATATGCTGCAAAAAAATGTGGAGTAAAAAAAATTTATAAAACAGGGGGAGCTCATTCAATAGCAGCTTTTGCGTATGGAACAAAAAATTTTGAAAAAGTAGATAAAATAGTTGGCCCAGGAAATGCATTTGTTGCTTGTGCAAAAAAAGAAGTGTTTGGAGATGTAGGTATTGATATGGTTGCGGGACCATCTGAAGTTAGCGTAGTAGCAGATAAATATGCAGATCCAGATTTCATTGCTGCAGATTTAATTGCCCAAGCAGAGCATGATGTTAATGCTCAATCAATTTTAATAGCGGATGATAAAAATTTGATTAAATTAGTTAATTTATCTTTAAAAAAACAAATCATAGGTTTGCCCAAAAAAAAAATAGCTTTTCAAAGCCTTAAAAATTTTGGATTAGCTATTTTAATTACAAATAAAAAAAAAATTATAGAAATAATTAATACCATAGCACCTGAGCATTTAGAACTTTGTACAAATTATAACAATGAAATTATTAAAGGTGTAAAGAATGTGGGATCAATTTTTATAGGAAAATTTTCGCCTGAAGCAATAGGGGATTACATAGCAGGACCTAACCATGTTCTGCCTACCTCAGGATCCGCCAGATTTTCTTCAGGCCTATCTGTTTATGATTTTATAAAACGGCACTCATTAGTAAAAATAACAAAAACAGGTATTGAAAGATTAGGCCCATCGGTTATAAATTTAGCGAAGTATGAAAATTTAGAAGGTCATTCTAACTCGGTTAAAATAAGATTAAAAAAAGGATAATTAATTGGCGAAACAAGAAACTCTAGAATTTAAAGGAAAAGTTACTGAACTTTTACCAAACGCGATGTTCAGAGTTAAATTGGAGAATAATCATGAAATCTTGGCACACACTGCTGGAAAATTGAGAAAAAATAGAATTAGAGTTCTCGCAGGAGATAATGTTATGGTTGAAATGACGCCATATGATTTAACTAAAGGTAGGATTACTTTTAGGTTTTAGGCCTTGTAGCTCAGTAGTAGAGCAGTACCCTGAAAAGGTATGTGTCGTAAGTGCGATTCTTACCAAGGCCACCATTATAAATTTTTATCAAAAATAATTTCAACCTCATCTAAATGCATCAGCATTAATGGTAGAAAATTATTCCACGATTTGTCGTTTAATTCTATATTTAATTTTAAAATATTTACTATTCTTACTAAAATCACTTTTTTACAAATTAGAATAAACTTCTTATCTAATTTAACTTTGGAATCATAATATTTATTAATTAATCTAATAAATAGTCTTCCTAAATTTTTTTTTGTTTTTTCTTTTTTATTTCTTAAAACAACTTGCCGACAAAGTTTGAATCCTCCATAAGCTAAGGACTCAATTACACTTGATCTTCTCCATGAATTGAAATCAATGATACTTATTAGTTTATTTTTTCTAGTAATAATATTTAATGGGTGAATATCAATGTGAACAGGCGAAATATGTTTATTAAAAAATTTTATATTTTTTAAATCACGAATGATGGTGTCAATTTTTTTCCAATAACAATTTAATAACGAGAAATTTTTTTTTCCTATTGTTTTTTTCATTTTTTTATCTTTAGCAATATTTAAGTAATATTCTAAAAAACTTATTGGCACATAATATCTTTTTAATTTCTTTTTATCTGGATAATTTTTTGCTATTTTTATTATATTGCAAATTTCCTTTACAATGTTACTAAATTCCTTTTTATGGCCAACAAAATGTTTTCCTTCTGCAAAAGACATTAGTATCCAATATTTATTATCGAAAAATTTAAAATCTTCACTATTTTTAAACTTAATATGACTCGGCACTTTAATTTTATATTTATTAAGCCATTTTAAAAAATTAATGTCATTTTTTAAATCGTTTTTAATTATTTTTTTTGCATTTATACTTTTTAGAATATATTTTTTATTTTTAATCTCTATTAGATAATTATTTGAGTTTTTTTCATTCCCTGAATTTTTAGATATTACAAATTTTTTTTTTGATTCAATATTAAGATTTTCTTTAATAAACTTGTTTAAAAATTCATTTTTAAACGGCTTCCATTTATTTTTTGATTGAAAAAAAAAATCTTTTTTTAATGTGATCAATTTAATATCCCTTGATAAGAGATCCATCAATATTTAAATTTACTCCATTTATATAAGAAGCTTTTTTTGACACTAAAAACAGTACAAGGTTTGCAATTTCTTCAGGAGAGGCAAATCTCTCAGCTGGAATTGTTTTCTCAAGTAACTTCATTATACTAATAACGCTTTTATTTTCCTTCTTTGCTCTTTGTTTAACCAAATTTTTTAATCTTTTAGTCATTACACCGCCAGGCATAATAACGTTAGCAGTTATATTATTTTTGGCAAACTGATTAGCTATTGTTTTTGTTAAGGAGGAAATTCCAGCTCTAGATGTTGCTGAAAGAACCATATTAGGCGTTGGTTCCAAAACTACAGTAGAAGAAATTGATATTATTCTTCCAAAATTATTTTTTTTCATTATTGGAATAGCTAGTTTAGAAAACCTAATAACACTCATTAAGTTATTCTGAATAGCCTGCTCCCAATCTTTTTCTTTTAAACTCAGAATGTTACCTGTTTTAGGGCCTCCAGTGTTATTAATTAAAATTTTAAGACTACCTAAATTACTTGCTTTTTTAATTGCTTCAATAGGTATTGTTTTCTTTGAAACATCTCCACATAAAAATTCTGGGTCCCCTCCCAAATCCTTAATTAGTTTAATTGATCTTTTAAGTTTCTTAAAATCTCGCGATACCATTAAAACTTTCAATCCATTTAAACTTAAAGTTTTAGCAATTTCAAATCCTATCCCTTCACTAGCACCAGTGACTAAAGCAACATTCTTATTATAAATTTTTTTCATTTTGAATTTTTTTATAATTATATATTACTAGGTTATTAAAGTATTTAAAAATATCAGGTAGAGTAACTTTAACCATTGGTAATACATAGGTTTTTATTTCATTAATATATTTTTTTTTAATATTAAGATCTTTATTTTTACTTAATAAAAATAAATTATCCATTTTATCTAAAATTTTTATAATTTTAACATTTACGTGGCTTTTCTTTATCTTTTCGTAGTACTGCTTTTTATATTTTTTATCCCATTGTATTTTTCTATTAACTGTAAGTATTTTTATTTGTTGAAAAATTTTACCTCCAAATTGTTTGCTTATTTTACTGTTTTTTTTAAAATTCCCAGTTTCCAATATATTGTGAACAAAAGCTAACCGTGTAAGATTGTAGTCTATATTCTTTTTTATAAATAGAGACATACACCCTAACCTCAGTAGGTGTGAAAAATATGCTTTATCTATTTTGTTACCATGTTTATAATTTAGTTTTTTACAAAAATTAAATGTTGAATTAATTTTTTTAGTTTCAAATTTATTTCTCAAAAAATATTTGCTTACTTTTCTCTCCCATTCTTTGAGTAAAGTTTTTTCAAAATCTTTTCTTTTTTGGGTTCTCTTACTTATTTCTTTATTAATCTTTTCTAGGAATAACTCTTTAAATTTGCGGTCCATATTTATCTAATTAATTACTTTAATAACTTATTTTATTCAATAATGGTTTTACTCAAAAAATGATATATATAAAGAAATAATTAAACTTTTTATGCAAAATAATAACATTGGCTTAGTTTGGCTACGTGAAGATTTTAGGCTTGATAAAAATTTTGCTCTTTTAGAAGCAACAAAAAATCATCGTTCAGTTTGTGCATTCTATTTATATAAAGAAAAAAAATTTTTAAAACAAGAAGCCCAAAAATGGTGGCTATACGAATCTTTAAAAAACTTTCAAGAAAAATTAAAAAACTTAAATGTTTCATTGCAAGCTATTAAGACAGAGTCTTATAAAATTTTTTATATCAAATTGATAACAAATAAAAATTTTTCAATATATTGGAATAAAGTTTACGAACCGGATTATCTAAAATTTGATGCAACACTTTCAAATATATTAGAAAAAAATAAAATTAATTTTAAAATTTTTAAAGGTAACATTCTAAATGAGCCGATTGAAATAAATAAAAAAGATAATACGCCATTCAAAGTTTTTACTCCTTTTTGGAGGTCAGCTGAAAAATACTATGAAGAAAAAATTCCTTCAAAATCTGAAAAAGTAAGAAGTTGTAAAATTTATAAAAATTATTTTCAAAATACTTTAAATTTTAATAAAATCTTACCAAAAAAAAATTGGTACAAAAAATTTGAAAAAAAATGGTTTCCAAGTGAAGAGAGTGCTTATAAAGAACTAGAAAATTTTGTTAGTAAGAAAGTTGATAATTACACAGAAGCTAGAAATTTTCCAAATGTTATAGGTACCTCAAAACTATCTCCATACATCAAACATGGACAAATTCATGTAGAGACTATATGGAGTGAGTGTATAAAATCTAAAAAAAAGGGGATTAACAAATTTTTGGCTGAAATAGGCTGGAGAGAGTTTAATCATTCTTTGATAAATAATTTTCCTCATATGCTTAAAGGAAATTACTCAAAAAAATTTGATAAATTTCCGTGGGAAAAAAATTCTAAACTTTTATTAGCTTGGAAAAAAGGGTTGACCGGTTACCCAATTGTTGATGCAGGAATGCGTGAATTATATTCAACAGGTTGGATGCATAATAGGGTTAGAATGATAGTAGGATCATTCTTAGTAAAACATTTGCTTATCAATTGGATAGAGGGAGAAAAATATTTTAAAAACTGCCTGCTTGATTATAGTGAAGCAAATAACGTATCTGGATGGCAGTGGGTCGCAGGTTGTGGCGCTGATGCTGCTCCTTATTTTAGAATATTTAACCCAATTTTACAGGGCGAAAAATTTGATAAAGAGGGAAATTATGTAAAAAAATGGGTACCAGAATTATTCAAAGTCCCAAAAAAGTTTATTCATAGACCTTGGGAGATAAAAGATGAAAATATAATTAAAATTGGAAAGGAATATCCTTTACCTGTAGTGAATCATGAGCAAGCAAGAAAAAAAGCACTAAGTATTTTTAAAAGCATTTAAGATTATATATTACCGTGACAATGTTTAAATTTTTTACCTGATCCGCAAGGACACTTCTCATTTCTACCAACTTTTTTTTCTAATTTATCATTAGAAATTGAGTCTTTTTCCTCCCCTTTTTTTTCTTCAGAAGAAACAACTATATTTAAATTTAAAAGAAATTTAATTAGGTCATTCTTAATTTTTAGCAATAAACCTTCGAATAAAACAAATGCTTCTTTTTTAAATTCTGATAATGGATCTTTCTGGCCATATTGCCTTAAACCAATTACTTGTCTTAGCTGCTCAAGATATTGTAAATGAGATCTCCAGGAAAAATCAATAATTTGTAAAAATATTTTTTTTTCTAAATTACTATTTTGAGCCTCATTTAAAATTTTAATTCTTAAATTTTTTTTATCTAAATATAATTTTTTTATCCAATTATCAAAATCTAACTTATTTAGTTTAGCAAGTATTATTAATTCGGCATCGTTAATAGCATTCCCAGTAATATTTTTGGTTTCTGTAAGATAAGTCACTTCGTCACCAGATTTTTGATAGTTTATGCGAGCATTATTGAGGTTGTTTAGCACCTCATCTAAAAAAACTATCAAAATCTCATCAATATTTTGTTCTTTAAGAATTTTTAATCTTTGAGAGAATATTACTTGCCGTTGATCGTTCATAACATCATCAAACTTAATAAGTGTTTTTCTTATATCAAAATTTCTGCTCTCAACTTTTTTCTGAGCTCTTTCCATCGCTTTATTAATCCAAGGATGGTCTATAGACTCATTCTCTTTTAATCCAAGTTTTTGAAGCATTCCATCAATTGAGTCTCCACCAAAAATTCTCATTAATTCATCTTGTAAACTTATAAAAAAAATTGTACTTCCTGGATCACCTTGTCTACCAGCCCGTCCTCTTAATTGATTATCAATTCTTCTGCTTTCATGACGTTCAGTTCCAATGATAAATAACCCTCCTAAGCTTTTAACTTTTTCTTCATTTTGTTTTACATCGCTTAAATCTTCTTTTTTCCCATCGTAAATAAAGTCCTTATTGCCACCAAGTTTGATGTCCGTTCCTCGTCCAGCCATGTTGGTTGCTATTGTTACTGCTCCCACTTTACCCGCTTCAGCAATAATTTTTGCCTCTTTCTCGTGCTGTTTTGCGTTAAGTACATTGTGTTTCACTTTTCTATTATCAAGATAACTAGAAATTTTTTCTGATTTTTCAATACTTGTTGTCCCCACTAATACTGGTTGACCTTTTTTGTTACATTCGATTATTTTATTTGTTATTGCGTTATATTTTTCATTTTCTGTTCTATAGATTTGATCATTAAAATCTTTACGAAGCATTATTTTATTTGTGGGAATTGAAACTACATTTAATTTATAAATATCATAAAACTCTTCGGACTCTGTCATAGCAGTACCTGTCATACCAGCTAGTTTCTGGTATAATCTAAAATAATTCTGATATGTTATTGAAGCTAAGGTTTGATTTTCTTCTTCAACTTTAACATTTTCTTTAGCTTCTATTGCTTGATGTAGGCCATCGGAAAATCTTCTTCCTTCCAGAACTCTTCCTGTAAATTCATCTATAATTTGTACTTTTCCTTCTCTGACAATGTAGTCACTATCTTTTCTAAAAAGTAAATTAGCTTTCAGGGCTTGGTTAACATGATGAACAAGATCTAAATTAGCAGGATCATAAAAATTTTTATTTTTTAGCAATCTTTTTTGTATTGCAAGTTTTTCAATCTTATCAATTCCTAAATCAGTAAGAATTACATTCTTATTTTTTTCATCTAATTCATAATCTGTTTTCTTTAGGTGCATCATGAATTCATTTGATGTTACATAAAGTGTAGTTTTGTCATCAAGTCTTCCAGAAATTATCAGCGGTGTTCTAGACTCATCTATAAGAATACTATCCACTTCATCTACAATACAGAAGTTATGACTACGCTGGACCATTTCATTAAGTTCATACTTCATATTGTCTCTTAAATAATCAAATCCAAGCTCATTATTTGTAGCGTATGTAATATCGTTATTATAATTCTTTTTTCTTTCCAAATCGTCTAAGTCATTGGTAATACAGCCGGTCGATACCCCCAAATAGTTAAAAACCTCACCCATCCAAGCAGAGTCTCTTCTGGCCAAATAATCGTTTACAGTAACAATGTGAACACCTTTTCCAGATAAAGAATTTAAGTAGGCTGGCAATGTTGAAACAAGAGTTTTACCCTCACCAGTCCTCATTTCCGCAATTTTTCCCTTATGTAAGATTAGTCCACCAGCCAACTGAACATTGAAATGTCTTTCTCCGAGGGTCCTTTTCGCAGCTTCTCTGACTAAAGCAAAACTTTCAGGAATGATATTGTCGATTTTAAGTGATCCATTTTGAGCATTTTTTTTAAAGTTGAATGTTCTTTCTTTAAAATCAGCTTCAGTTAAAGTCTTGATTTCATTCTCCTTATTATTTACAGCTTCAATTATGTTTTGTATTTTGTCTAATTCTTGTTGATTAGAGGTTTTAAATATTTTACTAAAAGTTCTTGTAAATAAATTCATTATACATCTATATATGTATTATTAATTTAAATTAAACAGCATAATGACAATAAATATTAAAAATTTTTTAAGAGATAAAACACAATTATCTAAAATGGGTGAATTTCAAAGCCTTAAAAAGATCGAAGGCTTAGAAATGGCGTCCATATCTGCTGACCTTTATAAAAACGGAAGAGACGATTTGGCTTTGTTTTATTTTAGTAAAGGAGCTAATTATGCAACCTTAACGACATCTAACAGTATTACCTCTGAATTTATTCCGTGGAACAACAATTCTCATAAAAAGATTATTAAAGGATTATTAGTAAATACAAAAAACGCCAATACATTTACTGGGAAGCAGGGAAAAGAAAGTATTGATATTTTGGCAAAAAATTTATCGAGAGTTTTAACACTTAAAGAGTCAAAAAACAAAAAAGGAACCTCCGAAATTATCAAAATTAAAGATCTAATTTTTGCCTCAACTGGAGTTATCGGAGAAGAGTTTCCCGTTGAAAAAATTAGAGATAGCTTACCGGAATTAGTCGATAAACTAAGAACGGATCATAATAAAATGTATTGGATAAAAATGGCATCAGCAATAATGACTACTGACACCAAACCTAAACTAGCCTATGAAGAAATTATTGTTGGTGATGAACTAGTAAAAATTTGTGGCATTGCCAAAGGCTCTGGTATGATAGCGCCAAATCTTGCAACAATGCTATCTTTTATTTTTACTGACGCTGATATCAATTCTAATTTATTAAAAACCCTTTTAAAAAGAGCAGTAGCAAATTCTTTTAACGCGATAACAGTTGATAGCGATCAATCAACGAATGATATGGTCTCTATTTTTTCAACAAGAGCTATAAAAATTGGTCAAAATATTTCTTTAAATGATAAATCAATTAAAAAGTTTGAGGTTGCGCTTAAAAAATTATGTTTAAATTTAGCGAAACAAATTGTTGTTGATGGTGAGGGTGCCAAGAAGTTTGTAACAATTAATGTAATAAACGCTAAATCTTTAGGCAGCGCAAAGAACATAGCTTTTTCGATTGCCAACTCACCGCTTGTAAAAACCGCAATTGCCGGAGAAGATCCCAACTGGGGAAGAATTGCCATGGGTATAGGAAAATCGGGTGAGATCATTGATCAAAAAAAATTAAAAATAAAAATAGGAAACCTTATAGTTGCAGAAAACGGAAGAATTTCCGAAACATACGACGAAAAAAAATTGAAAGAGTATATGAACTGGGGTTCAATAGAGATAGAGGTGAATTTGAAACTTGGTAGCGATGCTTTTAAATGTTATACATGTGATTTTACACATGATTATATAGATATTAATGCTGACTACAGAAACTAAATGATAAAATACAATTTAAAATGTCACGATAATCATGAGTTCGAAAGCTGGTTTTTTGACTCAGATGAATTTGATAAACTAAATAAAAAAGGCTTACTCGAGTGTATTTATTGTTCTTCAAAAAAAATAAACAAGTCAATTATGGCTCCCATGGTTTCATATTCAAAAAACAAAAATAAAAAATATGAAGATATAAACGAAGATTTTAAAAATGAAAAAAATAAACTTCTAAAATTAAGAAAATATATAGAAAAAAATTTTGATTATGTTGGTAAAGACTTTAGCAGAAAAGTTAGAGAAGTTTATTATGATAAAAAAAGCGATAAAGCTATTTATGGAACAGCTACATCTCAAGAAAGAAAAGAACTAGCAGAAGAAGGAATAGATTTGCTATCAATCCCTTGGGTAAATAAAGATAACTAATTTTTAAAACTGGCAATAATATAATTCACAGATAAGTCGTTGGATCTTTTCCATTTCTTAAAAAAGGGATTGAATTTTAATCCTTTTATATCAATTGTTGAAAATTTTTCCTTTGATAGAAAATTTACTAGTTCTTCAGGTTTTATAAACTTATTCCAATCATGTGTCCCTATTGGTAGCCATCTTAATATATATTCAGCTCCTATAATCGCTTTTATGTAGGAGATAAAAGATCTATTTAATGTAGCAGTAAACATTAATCCATTTTTTTTTAATAGTTTAGAACAAGATTTTATATATAAATTAACATTATCCACGTGTTCCACTATCTCAAGATTTAAAATTATATCAAACTTTTCATTATTATTTAAATTTTCTGGGGATGCAGTGATATAATTTATTTGAAGGTCACTTTTTTTTGAATGTACTTGAGCAATATTAATATTTTTTTCAGATGCATCTATACCTGTTACATTTGCGCCTAATCTAGCCATTGGCTCACTGATCAAACCGCCTCCACAACCAATATCTAGAATATTTAAACCTTCTAAAAAATTAGGTTTATTTTTTGTAATCTTAAAATATTTTTTTATTTCTTCAGTAATGTATTCAATTCTTATAGGATTAAACATATGAAGAGGCTTAAATTTTCCATTAACATCCCACCATTCTTCAGCTAAATCTGAAAACTTTTGAATTTCTTCTTTATTTATAGTAGTACTCATCTTTTAAAATTTTAATTAATATTAATATCTATATTTTATTATATTACACTCTTAAATGGTTAAAAAAGTATTAAAGTTTGGTGGCACATCCGTTGGAACAATTGAAAGAATCCAGCATGTAGCTAATATAATTCAAAAAGAACACTCCTCTGGCAATAAAGTTATTGCGGTAGTTTCAGCAATGTCTGGAAAAACTAACGAACTAATTAAATTTTCAAAAGAAATTTCTGATGAATTCAACAAAAGAGAGCTCGATGTCCTTCTATCTTCCGGAGAACAAGTTGTTTGTGCGCTTTTAGCTGGCGCTTTAACAAAGTTAAAAATTAAAGCGAAGTCATGGTTAAATTGGCAAATTCCTATAATTACCGAAGGAGAACACAATAATGCTAGAATTATAAATATGCAGGTTGAAAAAATAAACAAGTATTTGGATGATGAAGGAATTGCAATCATACCAGGTTTCCAAGGAATCTCAAAATATGGAGATATTACTACAATTGGAAGAGGAGGTTCGGATGCAACAGCAGTAGCAGTCGCAAAAATATTCATTGCTGATTCTTGTGAAATATATACAGACGTAGATGGAGTTTTTTCAACTGATCCTAACAAAATACCAGTAGCAAAAAAAATTGATAAAATTTCTTATGATGAGATGTTAGAGTTATCGTCGTTAGGCGCAAAAGTTATGCAATCATCTGCCGTTCAAACGGCTATGATGTATGAAATTCCACTTGAAGTAAGGTCAACCTTTACTGAGAGAAAAGGAACTAAAATTTTTAGTCAAGAAAATATTGATTACACAAAAAGTGTAACTGGAGTAGCATATTCAAAAGACGATGCTAAAATTACTATCATTGGTGTAGCAGATAGGCCTGGAGTTGCCGCAAACATCTTTGAACCATTAAGTAAAGCTCAAATAAATGTTGATATGGTCATTCAAAACATCTCTTCAGATCAAAAAACTACAGATATAACTTTTACAGTTAAAAGAGATGATGTTTTTAAAACTAAACAGATTTTAAAAGATAACAATAATATAAAATACAAAGAGATCATTCAAAATGAAAAAGTTGCTAAAGTTTCAATTGTTGGCGCAGGAATGGTGTCTACTCCTGGAGTCACCTATAGAATGTTTAGAGCTTTATCTGATGAAAATATAAATATTTTAGCTATTTCAACTTCAGAGATTAAACTTTCAGTAATTATTGATGAGAACAACACTTTAAAGGCCATAAAAAAACTACATACAATTTTTGATTTAGATTAAAATGGAAATCAGACCACATAGAATTATCAAAAGAAAAATTACTAAAAAAATTAAAGTCGGAAATATAAGTGTGGGCGGAGACTCAATTATTAGCGTACAATCAATGACAAATACATTGACAACAGATATAAATGGTACAATTAATCAAATTCATGCTTTAGAAGACGCAGGAGCAGATATAGTCAGAGTTTCCTGTCCAGATAAAGAATCAACTAAGGCATTAAAAGAAATTATTAAAGAAGTTTCAGTTCCAATTGTAGCCGATATTCACTTTCATTATAAAAGAGCTATTGAGGCTGCAGAAATGGGAGCAAATTGTCTAAGAATAAACCCAGGGAACATAGGAAGTAAACAAAGGGTGTTAGAGGTCGTAAAGGCAGCAAAAAATAATAATTGCTCAATTAGAATTGGAGTAAATGCAGGATCTTTAGATAAAGACTTATTAGAAAAATATAAAGAACCTTGCCCAGAAGCTCTAGTTGAGAGCGCACAACATAATATTAAACTTCTCGAAGATAATGATTTTTTTAATTTTAAGATTAGTGTTAAATCTTCCGATATATTTTTAACTGTAAAAGCTTATAAAAAATTATCAGAAATTTGTGATTATCCTTTACACTTAGGAGTCACTGAAGCAGGTGGACTATTGACTGGAAGTATAAAATCCTCGATTGGAATTGGCCAGCTTTTAATGGAAGGTATTGGCGACACCATAAGAGTTTCTTTGTCATCAGACCCCGTTGATGAAATAAAAGCTGGATATGAAATTCTTAAATCTTTAGGTATTCGTTCTAGAGGAGTGAATATTATATCTTGCCCATCTTGTGCAAGACAAGCTTTCCCAGTTATTGAAACTGTAAAGTTATTAGAAAAAAAATTAGCTCATATAAAAAAACCTATTAACCTCTCTATAATTGGTTGTGTAGTTAATGGACCTGGTGAAGCGGCTCAAACTGAAATTGGTTTAACTGGAGGCGGACAAGATAATAATCTTTTATATCTTTCAGGCGTTCCTCACCACAAAGTCCCAAGTTCTGAAATTATTGAACAAGTTGTAAAGCTTGTAGAAGAAAAAACAAAAGATTTATAATTTAAATTATGGTTCCCATAGATAAAGTAAAAGATATTTTAGACAAACATGATTCTCTTGAGAAAGAACTCTCGTCAGGAAATATTGATCCAAAATTATTTGCCAAAAAATCTAAAGAATACTCTAGTCTAGAAAGAATAATTAGTATTGCTAGAAAATATTTAAATTTCGAAAGAGAAAAAGAAGAATTAATTAATATGGTACAAGACAGGATGAATGATAAAGAAATAATTGATCTAGCACAAAAAGATTTAAATGAGTTGCTTGTAAGCAAAGAAAGATATGAAAATGAATTAAAAGTATTTTTACTACCAAAAGATGAAGACGATAATAAAAATGCAATTGTGGAAATTAGAGCTGGAACAGGCGGATTAGAAGCATCACTTTTTTGTGCAGATTTGTTTAAAATGTATGAAAAAGTTTGTTCAAAGAATAAATGGAAATTAGAAATTATTAACATCTCTAAGAGCGAGGCTGGTGGATTTAAAGAGGTGGTATTTTTGGTAAATGGAAATGACATATATTCATATTTGAAATATGAGTCTGGTGTGCATCGAGTTCAAAGAGTGCCGAAAACAGAAACCCAAGGAAGAGTACATACATCTGCAGCTACCGTAGCAGTATTACCAGAAGCAGAAGAAGTGGATATTCAAATAAAAGAGTCCGATTTGAGAATTGATGTGTTTAGAGCTGGAGGACCAGGAGGACAATCTGTTAACACAACTGATAGCGCTGTTAGAATCACACATATTCCGAGTGGAGTTGTTGTAAGTCAACAAGACGAAAAATCTCAACACAAGAATAAAGCCAAAGCTCTTAAAATTTTGAGGTCAAGAGTTTATGAGGCTGAAAAAATAAAAAAGGACAAAGAAAGATCTAGCAATAGGAGAAGTCAAATAGGATCAGGAGACAGATCAGAAAGAATAAGGACTTACAATTTTCCTCAAGGAAGAGTAACAGATCATCGAATTAATTTAACTTTGCATAAATTAGATGAATTTTTAAGTGGAGAGATACATGAAGAAATGAATGAGGAACTTAGATTAAGGGAGCAAAATTTAAAACTTGAAAATTTAAACTCATGAAAACTTTAGAGGCAATTAAATTTGGATCTAATTTACTTAAAGAAAAAAAAATTTCATCTTTTATTTTAGACTCAGAGTTATTACTTTCAAAAACATTAAATAAATCAAGAGAAAAAATTTTAACGAACCAAGACATCAATGTCGATAAAAAAAAATTTTATATTTTTAAAGAATATTTAATAAGAAGGTCTCAAAATGAACCGATAGCATATATATTGGGAGAAAAAGAATTTTGGAGTAAAAATTTTAGTGTGAATAAAGACACTTTAATTCCAAGACCTGAAACTGAGTTGTTAGTAGATGAATTGTTAAAAATATTTAAAGATAAGAAAATATCAATTTTAGATATTGGCACTGGTTCGGGGTGTATTATTGTTAGTTTATTAAGCAACTTAAGAAAATCAATCGGAACAGCAATTGATATTTCCAAAAAAGCTATTTTAATGGCTAAAAAAAATGCAACTAGATATGGGCTACAGAATAGAATTAAATTTTTTAATAAATCATTTGAAAATATTTTTGATAAAAAATTTGACTTAATTGTATCTAATCCACCATATATAAAAAGGCAAGCTATTAAAAATCTAAGTGAAGATATAAAAAAGCATGAACCAAGAATGGCGCTAGATGGTGGAAATGATGGGCTTGACCTTATTAAAAAAGTTATCTACAAGTCTACATATATTTTAAAGATTAACGGCACGCTCGCCCTAGAAATTGGAAATGAGCAAATAAAAAAAGTTTCAAAAATATTAACTGAAAACAAGTTTAGAACTGGTAGAGTTATTAAAGATTATAAAAACAATGTTAGGTGTGTAATCGCTTATTACAAATAAATGAATAACAATAATAGAAGAAGAAATTTTAGACCAAGACCACAAAAAAATAATTTTAGAAGACGAGGAGGTGTGCCATCAACCTCTAGTAGCTCCAATAGCTTTAATAATAACGGTAACTTAAATTTTAACAGAAACGGCTCAATGAATAATATTCATAATGTTGAAAAGGCTATGCAAAAATATCAACAATTGGCTAAGGATGCTCAAAGTAATGGAGACCCAGTGTTAGCACAAAATTATTTACAACATGCCGATCATTATTTGAGAAGATATAATGAATTAAATGAAAGAAGAGAAAACTCTATAGAAAAAGTAGTTCCAGATGAAAAATCTTTAATTAAAGAGGAGACTATAGAAAAAGATAAACAATCACCAACTAATTAAAAAATTTTATCTAAGATTTGCTAATTTTAAATCTATTTTTATTCTATCTATTTCGAATTGTTTTCTTTCTTCGCCTCTAAGCGTTTTACCAGAAGGTAATTTGAGTCTTTGAGAATTAACTTTTTTCCCATTGACTAAAACTTCATAATGCAGGTGAGGCCCAGTTGACAAACCAGTAGAACCAACGTAACCAATTATTTGGCCCTGTTTAACTTTTCTTCCTTCTCTTATTCCTTTAGCAAAAGCCTTCATGTGTGCGTATATAGTTTCATAAGTAGAATTGTGCTTTATCTTAACGCAGTTACCACCTCCACCGCACCACCTAGCTCGAGTGACCGTTCCTGAACCCGAAGCCATAATTGGTGTTCCGCTTGGGGCAGCAAAATCTGTTCCTTTATGCATCTTATTATATCCTAGTATAGGATGTTTTCTCATTCCAAATGAAGATGATAACCGCGCTCCATTAATAGGAGTTTTCATTAAAGATTTAGTTATACTTTTTCCTTTAATGTCATAAAAGTCCTCAATATTATTAGATTTAAAATTGTAAAGATTTAATTCCTCACCATTAACAAACATTGAAGCATAAATTATTTTTCCGGTATCTTTTACTTTATTGTTATCATCTTCAAATCTTTCATATAAAATTTCAAACCAATTTCCCTGCCTAATATCCCTTTGAAAATCAACTTCAAAACCAAAAATTCTTGCAAACTCTACAATTATATTTGGTTCCACACCCGACTCGATCGCTGAACTATATAAGTTATTTTTAATAACACTTTTTACTACAACTTCTTTTTTATAAAGTTGTAAAATATTTTCTTTGACCTCAAAATTATTTTGTGATTTTCTTATTTCCACACTGGTAGTATTGTTAATAGGATACACAAGATTAACCAATGTATTTGAGCCATTTTCTAACTTTTTTATGATTAGAGAAAGCTGTCTTCCTGAGTAAATATTAGCAAGTTTATTATTTTTTAATTGAGAAGTTATTTCTCTAATATCATTATTTCTAATTTTAAAATTTTTTAATATTTTTTCGACGGTATCATTGTTTTTAACTATATAATCTATTTCTTCATAAGGACTGTTAATTTTAGAAATTAAAAAGTTAGTTAAATTAGTAAATTCTTTATTTTTAGCAACTTCTCCCAAGGCATTTGCTTCTAAATAACTTTTTTTTTGGATCAGGTTAGATGAAACAAAAAAAATAGCAGAAAAAATAATTAAAAAAGATAGCAAAATATAAGGATTAAGCTTTTGAAACTGTAAAGTTTTGACATTGAAATTTAAGAAAAAATTAACTTTTTTTCCTACTAAAAATAGTAATTTTTGAATTATCGTCATAGTTGATTTTTATAAAAATAAAACGATTTTTGCAATGCCATAGGGTTAAAAAGTCCTTATTTTACTGCATATTTTGCACAATATACGCCTTGACTTATAACTAATTTGTAATAAAACCAGCCCTCACCTTTACTAAATTAATATTTTAATGCGGCTAGAGGTGTGCAGATTTTGAACTTCAAAATCTTAGCTTTTTTAAATTGTAAATTTTTAAGAAGAGAAGTGTGGACGGCTAGGTTAATAAAGAAATTGTCGTACACACTTTAACGAAAAATATTTTTGATTTATTTCAAAATTATTAAAGCTAGTGTGCGCCGTTATTAAACTTGAGAGTTTGATCATGGCTCAGAACGTACGCTGGCGGCACGCCTAACACATGCAAGTCGAACGCAGTAGCAATACTG
>Ga0233444_10001010_pt1 | contig 33457 bp, 53 predicted proteins | sample SI_124_October20_6_FD_182792 | JGI IMG/M metagenome (GOLD analysis project Ga0233444, IMG submission 182792) | Seawater microbial communities from Saanich Inlet, British Columbia, Canada - SI_124_October2016_10_MG | ecosystem: Environmental > Aquatic > Marine > Inlet | place: Canada: British... | reverse complement strand
TATATCTTTACCCTCGTACTTGTTTTGTATGTCGTAAATCGCAATTTCTAAACTGTTCTTTGCTTGTATAAAATCTATATCTCTCATTGTTTTAAATTCATTGTTAGTAAAAATTCATCTCCTAGTTTCCTGTCTAGTGTTTTTATGGTCCTATAAATGTCAATACTTTTTCTTCTGACCTCATCTTTTTCGTATTGTTTTGAATCAGAACCTAAATTGCAATATAAACTGCAATCTATTTCTAGAAGTTTATCTATTTTCTTTTCGTCTGTCCATGATGTGTATTCCATAAATGTTTTTATATCTTCATATTTGTATCTCATAATTGTAATTGTTTTATTCGTAATGGGTTTTCTCCACCTATAGAAAAACCTGTTCCATGATTGTAGTCAAACCTTAATGGCTCGCCAAGGGGCGTAGGTGCACCTCCTGTTTCTTTATCCTTTATTTTATATACGTGTACTTCTGTCATATCCCAAAGTTGTGGGTGACTAGTTAATCTGTGTATGCACATCAGGTTATCTACCCTGTTTGGAAATACTTGCCCACCTTCACAATCTGCTTTTCTCGGTGGCTGTATATGGCCAGCTAGTTGAGAGTTGTCAGGATATACTCGTCTTGCAGATTCAGTCATAGGGTGTATGCTGAGGAATATACTTTTTTTAGTCTTGTTGCAAAACTCTCTTATATCATTACAGATGTAATAATTCCTGTCAAATTGGTTAACTCTCCTGTCGTGATTTAATCCTGTATATGGGTCTATAATTCCACCATCGCATTCTTGCTCCTTAAATATATCTAGTAGTTCCTTATGGTTATAAACGTGCCTATTGTCTATGAATGTAAAGTGTTCATTTACTATATCGTTGCATTTCTCAATAGCTCCTTTGCTTAAATGTTTCAAGCTAACTCCTTTCCAATATTGTATAATATCTCTTTTCAGTTGCCCTACTCTATTTTCTCCACTCCAAATGCACCATCTTTTTTTATGTAATATTGATAGTGTCGTTAAGTACCATAATGTCCATGCTGTTTTTCCTACATTGTCAAGTCCTAGTATAATGTTAAACTCTCCCTGCTTATATCTCCAATAATTATCCAGCAGGCAATTAATTTCTAGTCCTTGTTTTATCTTCCCATCTTTAAAATCAAAGAGATAATCTAGTGATTCCTTATTGCTACTAATCATTCTTTAATCTTTTTAGTACCTCAGGTTGTAATTTTAAATAAGGATTATGATTTCTAGCTTTTTGAAATCCACCCTTTCTTCCGTTCTCTACGTTTCTTTCGTGTTGTTTAGTTCTATCTTGATATTGCTTATCTAGAAAGTCAATTCTAGGAATGCCATCTTGTATCTTTACTACTCCTGAATCTATTATGTATTGGCATTGTTTCTTTGTAACTCTTTTCATTTGTGCTAGACTTATTTTGCATCCTTTACTCCAATAGTATGCTATTAAATCAGCAAATGCTCCCTTAGTTGCAAACTCCTCAAATGCTATATCGCCTGTGAGCCACTCACTAGGGAATGATTTGTAATATGGTAGTTCTGTCATGTGTGATTGTTTTAATAGTTGTTTTCTTAAATTAATAAATTATTCTGATATAATTATAAATCCTTTTCACTTTTAGATAAATCTTCATAATTGTATGTATAGTTCTGATTTCCGTAACTATTTTCATCTTCATAGTATGGTACTACTTTTGCACCAAGATTAGTTCTTTCGTTGTTTAGTATGTAGCAATATTTATTTTTTATAAATGCTTTACTTAGTCCAAACCTTTCGCAAACCCTATCTAGAGTACGAATCCTATCTTTTCCTTTTTTACTTTTGCTCAAAAGAAAGGGGACAAGTTTTCTTTCTTTATCCCCTAACACATAATTGAATATGTAATCGCTTTTATCTTTTTTCATTTTTATTAAAATGGCGATTCTTCAACTGTGGTTTTTGCTACTACCTTTTCTTCTGTAGGTGGCTTGTAAGTATTAACGCTAACCGATACATCTTTATCGTATTGGTCTACTTCATCCTTGATGTTAATGTTTAATTTAACATAAGTCTTGCCCTCATAAGTGAAGAAGTGTTCTTTTGCTTTATCTAGGTGTAATGTTACTGAGAGCCAATCCTTGCTCATCTTTTTTCCACCACCACAAAATATAGTTTTTGGTTTTTCCATGTTATTTGTTTTTTCTGTTTTTATTGTATTTATTATATAAGTCAGTCATATACTCAAGTTGGTCTTTATCTTTTGCAAATGCTTTTATGTAGTTTAATTTAAACATTTTTTCCATAATTCTTGCATTTAAACCATCGTTTATATACCACATTTTTTTAATTGGTCTAACTATTTTCTGACCAAATACTGATGTCGCTGATGGGTATTTACTGCATAACATAATAATATTAAATATCTTATTAGCTGTATGAAGATTTGACTGGTAATTCTTCTTTTTAAGGCGATTTAAGACATTACATTCCTTACCGTTTAGTATGAGTTCAAGTGCTGTAATTCGTTTCATTCTAGCGTTACTTTGCTTGTGAAACATATCTGCATACGTCATAGCTTGTCCACAATCAAAATCTCCTAAAACTGCTTGACTGTGGCAATGGTCTAGTGCTGTCCATCCACTACCTTCTTGAAGAACTATTGTATCATCTGTACTTTCCCATTTCTTGGAAATTACGTATGGTATTACTGCTCCTATTTTTTTACAGGCCATGTACCTATGTTGACCATCTACTATTTGACCTTTTGTATTAACTATTATAGGTTGTTGAACTCCTCTATCTTTTATAAGTCCAACAAACTTTTCTACTTTCTTGGGATTTATTTCCCTGTTTGAGTCCATGATAGTAAACCTATCATAATCTCTTGTTTGTCCATATTTAAAATTCATAATTATTGGTTTATATTGTTAATGTATTCTCTGCAAGAATCAACTCTTTCGTAAATCGTATCAATAACTTCTTTATCATATTTAATATTAAAGGTTTTGATTCTAAATTTATCTTCTATGTTGTTGAATAAGTATCTCTGAGAGAATTTTTCGTATTCTATATTGTGTGGGTTATTCCACTTCCATTCTTTTTCAATTAAATGTTCAGGAGTGTCCATGAGTACGTAAATCAATACTGCATTTTGTCTGCCTGTTAAGTGCATATAACCTTGTACTTGCAAGAAGTAATCTTTACTAGGTACTTCTTTTTCTAGTAGAGGAAAATTAAAGCAATCCCAAGAGTTTTTGATTTCTATAACAAGGTCATCTGTTAAAACATCAGGTGTTCCATGCATATAGTCATTTTCAAACCACTCGTCATTCTTATATAAATCCCCTAACTTTATTTTGCTAGAAACGTATGCTATAGAATCATCCTCAACTTCAATACCTTTATCCATGTATTTACTCTTGACTAAAGGTTGTCTATTGTAGACTTTTTCTATATACCATTTCTTGACATAGGTTTCTGCTCCAGCAGATATTATTCTTTTACCTGTTGGTTTCGCCATAATACTGCTAATAGCTGAACATCTTATTCTGAAAGGTCTCATTTATCACTTCCTTTCTTAAAAGAATCTGCCTCTACTTCACTATAAATTCCGTATTCATAAGCATTTATTAACTTTAATGTTAGTCTATCTTTTAGTCGTTTCTCAGCCATAGCAAATGGGTATGCCATTCTGCAATTCTTAGGACCAGCTTCACCTGTAGACCATGCTACTGTGTTTCCACGTTTTGCATCTCCAACAAAAGCTACGTTGCTATTGTCATCTCTAAAAACTGTAGGTGCTCCAAACTGTATGTTAGCTTTGTTAGCTATTTTCTGACAGGCATCATGTGTTAAAATCCAGCTACCTGACTGTTTGTGTTGCCAAAAGTCATCTTTTTTCAACTCGTATTTTTCTGCTAATTGTTTTATGTTCATAATTGTTGTATTTGTTTTATTGATTGTTTTATTATTAATAGTCGTTTGGGATTGTATCGCATTCCAATAGTGCGTAATTGTTTTTCAATTTGGTTTAACTCATTTATATAGTTGTCCATCCTGTGTTGATGTACTTCTCTATCGTTTGAGCTAAATGTATTTTCCTTAATCATCTGTTTAACTACTGTCCTGTTCCACTTCGTCCTTGTAACTAGATTAATCAATCTATCTTCTAGATAGCTTGTTGTTTCGTCTGCCCACCATTCTTTGATTTGCTCGTTATGGTGTTGCTCGTTATGGGGATGAGGATAAGGTATCATTTCTCTATGTATTCATCCATGAAATTCATAATAGCTTGGCTATAGTTCTCTCCATTCTCTGCACACTTCGTTTGGAATTTAGTTAGTGTTTCCATTTTTTCAGGTGGCACATAAAAAGTTCTTGTTGTATATCTTGTTGTTGTGCCATCTTTTTTTATATAATTTCTACTCATTTTTTATTTTTTTTGTGTTTATAAATATAAATATACTTATTTTTTGCTAGTATTCATAATTTCTGTAATCCTATCTTTTAAGTATACTTGTTTTTTGTTATGTTCTTTTATGCAATAATCTAAAATAATTGGTATGTCTCTATATAGTGATTCTAAGTTCCAAGTAATTGTTCCTTGTTCACATTCTAGATTTAGCTCTCCACAATCTTCCCATATTGTATGAGTTTCATGAACGTATATATGCTTATTGTTGCCATATATTTCCTTTAGTTCATCTTCTAGTTTAATTGCTCTTTTTCTATCTTTTTCTTTCATGTTTTTATCTATTATAGGTTTCATTATAATAAGCTATTGCATCCTCTTGTTCTTCTTTCCATTCCACAATTTGTGATTCTTCAATAACATAATTTATATAATCTTCGTATTTATCTAGCACTATATCTCTACATTGTTCGTAAAATATATATTTATCGTAATATAAATCGTCAGGGTCTATTATGTTATTGTTTTCTTCGTGTAGCCAATAAATGTCGTGTCCATCAGCTGTGTCTAGTTTGTCAAATATCCAAGTTTTCATTTTTCTATAATTGTTAAATTTAATTCTCTTGCTACGTAATTTATATGTTTCTGTGTTGTTTGACTCCACCATCCTAGTTGTATAAGGTTTCCTGTTTTATGGTAGTTTTCATCATACTCTATTGTGGCAACGTGTGTTACGTAACTTATCACTTTGTTGCCCTCAATTCTAAGGTTTTGTTTGTATCTATCTAGTATCATATTTCTATTTTTTAAATTTATAATTTCTTCTCTTTGTCCAATCTTCTTCTTCTTCTTCTTTGCCTAGGATACGGTTTATTTCTTTTGGTGTTCCTATCGAATCTAAAATTGATTCCCTGTATTTATGAGTTTCTTCATTAGTCATAAAATGTAAATCTCCGTAAAATATCTGTATGTAATCCATGTCGTGTCTATCTTGTATATCTGATGTTAATATTAAAAAATTTGACCACTCCTTTAATGTTAGATTCTGTACGTCAGTATTATCTATTAAAAAACCTTCGCATAAGTCAACTAGTCCAGGATACTTGTGGAATTTTTGTCTTAAACATTTTTTAAATTTTGGCTTTAATCGGTTGTATAAATTGTATCTTTTCATTGTATATATTTTTAATGTTAGGCTAATATACTAATTATATTTATAAATACAAATTTATTAAGAAAAAAACGAACTATTTATCTTATTTTATCTTATCTATATACTACGGAAAGGCTAGAATTTCGCTATAGCAAGGCTAGAATAAATGTGTTATTCTTGCTACTTGTCCATTATCCTTGCTGAACAGGAAAGATTCTATTGCTTTATTATTGGAACTGACATATCCAGCTTTATGATGCCATGCATCTGCCTCACTAGGACTCCTTAATGACTCTATCGTTACTCCTACGTAATCGTTTTTGCTTGTTACCTTGTGATGTATATGCTGAGTAAACATATATCTGTGCTTTGTACTACTCCAATCAGTACTTTCATCAGCCATTAACATAGGAAGTAGTGAATGTTTAACACCATCTCCATGAGTTGAGGATATTAAATTACTATGATACCTGTAATATTTACGCATCTGCATACTAATATCCCATGTAATGTTTTTATTTTTTCTAAAATGTGCCTGTAAGACTTGAGCCATTAACCAACCTGATACGTGGTCGTGATTTCCTGGTGTGTACATAATATGAACATCCGCTATATCAACAAGTGTTTCAATTATTTCTACCATTAACCTTTTTGCTAGAATAAAATTATCACTAAACAATCCATCTGTATCTTGATTAGTACCTTTTGTAGTTGTACCACTAAGATTATCCACATGAAGTAAATCTCCACTCAAGAGAAATAAGACCTTATCTATTGGAAAACCCTTTGCTTTATCTATGCAACCATTAACCCCACTTAAAGCTCTTAAAACTGCTATTTGAGAGTCATATTCCTCCCCACTAACAAAAGATTTACATAATTTACCTATATGTAAATCACTAGGGCAACAAAAAAACATATGCCCATCTAGTTTTTTACTTCTTTTTATTTTAGGATAGCTTGGGGAGTAGTTGTTGAGGTCATCTACAAGCTCTTTGGATAGCTTTTTAAAATCTTGCTCTTGTGGTTTTGGTTGTTTAAAATATAGACTAGCATTTTTATTCTTAATCCAGCCACTATGTAATGTTTGAGGGTCTAACCCCTCTGCTTCACATTCTTGAATAGCTCTCCTGTATTCTGTTATGAGATTTGCCTCATCTTTGTTTAGTCTGTAGCGTGGATTACCACCATCTTTCCATCTTTTTTTGTGCGACTTCATTTATGCTAATCTACAAATTTTTTTTTTAATACCTTTTTTTTGATATGCTACCGAAGTAATATCCAACAATAGATAATACAATACCTTCAACAATGCCTGTAGTATGTATCATTAATTCTTTGTTGTGTTCAGGAACTTGAATAAAGACTATTGCAATTAATAATAATACAAACCCTCCTAGACCTACAATGCCTGTAAAATTCATCATCCAATCTTCACTTCCAGCTTTAACCATTTCAACTTCTCGCTGTCTAGCTGAGTTTCTATCTTCCACTTCTAGCTTATACATTTCAACAACCTGCCTATGTAGTTGTTCTTTCTCCTCAGGACTTAAATCAGGGTCTTTAGATATAATATTTTTTAATATTCCCATTGTGCCTGTTGATGGCAAAACATCTCCAATAACCTCTAAGAGTTTAGGTGCTTTTTCCTTTAATAATAACCCTATTTTAGTATCTTTTAATTTCTTCATCCACTACAGCTTTCACAGTTTTCATCTTCTATATTACAAGTTCTTTCAGGCACAGGCACTTTTTCAAGTCTTTTGATTAAGTCCTCTAGGTCAGTCTGATTTTTTTCCATTTAATTTATCCTTTGCTTTTTTTGTTTTTGGTTTAAAAGATTTTGGCTGTAATTCTAAGTATTCTAGTTCAGCATTAAAACATGGGCATTGTTTCATAAACTCATGTTCCTCAACTCCATCGCCATCCTTGTCAGGAGAATAATCTCTATGTCCATGAATACTAGCCTCAGGATAAATGTTTTTTAATGTTTTTAGTATTTTAATTAGAGCATTTTTTTGTGCATCTGTTCTTGTATCTTTAGCTTTTCCGTTTACATCTAGACCACCTGTGTATGCTATTCCGATGCTAGTACTATTGCCATTCTTAACATGAGCTCCAATTTTTGAAACAGGTCTTCCAGCATTAATTTTACCTTCAATACCAATAATATAATGATAACCTATGTCTGAAAATCCACGTCTTAAATGCCATTGTTTTATTGTGGCTGGACTTACATTGTTTCCCTCTTTAGTAGCAGTACAATGTATTACAATTTTATTAACTTTTCTCATCTCTTTTTTTATTTACTTTTTTTTTTGCAGACATTATTAATCTAGTCTGCATTTTTTCAACTTTAACTCTAAGCTGTATATTTTCTTCAATTAAAACCTCAATCTTTTTTTCTAGTTGACCAATTTTATTTGTTAAATCACTAATTTGTTGAACATAAAAGCTATCCTCTCTTTCGTCTTTTTTAGCATTAATATCAATTTTCTGTTTAATTATTCCCCATATCTCTTTTATGCCTAAAGCACCAACCAAAGTGCTTATAACCATTATTATGCTGTGGTCATCCATTCTTATGCTTGTTTTATAGTATGTCATCATCTGTCCAAAAATCTGTTGCCATTAATTCTAGACACTCTCTGTGTGTATAAGTTCCTAAAGGTACAACTGTTTCATCAGTTAAAAAACTAGGTTGTGTTTCCCACTTAATAACAAATTGAGTTTTATCAATAGATTTTCTAATTGTTTCAGCACTAGTTTCTTGTACTTGTGTAAAATCAATTTTATCTAAGTCAGCTATTGCTATTGTGTTGTATGTTAAGTTATTCATTTGTTTATGTTTTTACGTCAAAGTTAATATCATCTATTGCCATATTTGTGTATGTTCCGTTAATATTTAAAGAGCCTCTATTTGATAAAGTGCTAAATGTATCTCTATCTCCACCTCTTGCCCACATAATTGGGTCTGTAATTGCATTTGTTAAATTGTTTAAATCTTTTTGTGGACTTCCTGAATTATAAATTTCACTAACTGCATTTGGTGAAATTACGTAATTAAACAAAGCACATTCGTCAATTCTTCCATTGAAATAAGTTCCGCCTGATGCTGACCCCATAGTCATAGGTGTAGAATAGTTAATCATTCCAAAGTAATTTCCTGAACTTGATGTAGTTAAATTTGTTATTTCAGAGCCGTCTTTATAAATTTTCATGCCAAAATTACTATTAAAATATTGCCCATCGTATGTTACGGCAACATGAGTCCAAGTATTCGTTGATATTGTTGCAGAGGTGTATACCAATTTATGTGGCGTTCCTGATGAGCTGTTACGAATTAGAAACCTTATTTGACCACTGTTTATATAAAAAAACCATTCATAGCCTGTTCTTCCATATTTTGCAAGTATTCCTCCTGTAGTAGAATCTGCTTTAATCCAAGCAGAAATGCTTAATGGTGAATCTGATTCTGCACCTACGAAACTCCAAGCATTATTGTCTCCAAATGTAACAAAATCGTTTGTGCCGTCAAAATCAATAGACCTTTGATTAAATATTCCAGCTGGCTCTGTATAGAAGCTAGCACCATTGGTTCTCGTTAAATAATTAACGCCACTTCCATCGTTAGCTATTGTGCTTCCGTTCCCTGCCGAGTCCTCGCCCATTTTCCACCAATTTACAGGACTACCCACAGGATTGGTTGGTACTCCGTTATTGTATAAGGATGTTACATTACTTGATGATAAAGCACTTGTATATTGAGTTATTTCGTCAACTAAAAAATTCCCGTAATTCTCTACTGAGCTAGTGTACCAACCTACTCTGCCACCTACATTCGCACTTCTTGTGCCTCCTGGTTCATTGGTGCTAGTAGCTACATTTACACTGTCAAGGTAAATTCTCATTGTATTTACATCGTTTACACACACAAAATGATACCATCTGTTTTGCTCTATTGAAGCAGTGTAAAATAAAGACCTAGTTGTATCGAGTGTTGTTCTTCTGTAAAATTGCCATTGTCCATTCCAATACCTCATTAATAGCACACGATTTGTACTTTGCCATAAGTTAAAAACTGGATACATTGTTGACGGTCCTGTAAAATATACCCAAGCAGAAATTGTAAAAGAGCTTTGACCACTTAAAAGATTGTAATAATTTTCTTGTAAATAATCATTGACTCCATCGAAACCAACGCTGTAAACACTAGAGTAAGCAGCAGGAGTAATTCCTACAGTTCTGCTAGTGGTTGATGGACAAGGTGCAGGTAAACTGTATGTTATTGTGTAAGTATTTACTGAACTAGCACTCAAATCAATTTTACCTGTTGAAGAATTAATACTTAATCCACTAGGCGAAGCTGTGAAAGTTCCCCCTGATGTAGTAGCTACAGGTGTTGGGTCTGTTCCATCTTGTGCATAACTACTATTTTGATAATTAAAATTAGTGTTTTGACTTGGTAACTCTGTTACTACATGGTCTGATGATTCATCTAAACAAGCACCCTCGCCACTTGTAGGTCTAGATATTTTTACAGAATAAGTTCCTGCTAATTGACCTGTTATAGTAGCTGTTGATTGTCCTGTTGCGACTCCGTTTTTGTACCATGAAATTGTGTCTCCTACCTGACTTCCGTTTGCAATTAAAGTAGTTCCGCCTGTACCTGCACAATAACTTGTTGCTCCTGTAATTGTAGATGTAGGAGTGCTGTTAATTACTACTGTTGTTGTTGCTACATCTTGTCCAACAGTATAAGAAACAACATAAGTTCCAGCTGTAGATGCTGAGACATCTATAACCCCTGTGGTGCTATTTATTACTAGAGCCATTTAGCTAGGCACGTCTGTTGAAAATGTTGCTCCATTATTTAATGTTGCTGTGTTACCTCCTGAGCCTAAGTCATTTCCGTTATCTTCAAACCTCCAATAATTTACAGGGTTTAGACTAGAAACGTCTGTTGGAGTTCCATTATTCCAAATGCTTGCAATATCTGGATCAGACAAAGCAGAATTAAACAAAGCAAGTTCATCGATTTTGCCATGCAATCCAAATCCACTTCCAACAAAAGGAGTGAAATTTCCAATAACTGCACTTGAAACACCGTAATTTCCTGTGTCATTAACTGTAGAATTATCTAATTGACCATTTATAAAAATATTTATAGTTCCTGATGTTTTTCTTAAAACTACATGTGTCCAATTCCCTGTGGTTATGCTAGTGGTAGATTGCAACTCTCCATTGCTGTGTCCGTATGCTATTTTAGTAGTCGTACCATTATTAAATCCTGATAAATATGGTACTACAGTTGAACCATCTGAATAAATGCCCATATAGTTAGATACACTGCTTATGTTAATCCATACTGACCAAGTAAAACTTGTTCCCCAACCGCTGTGGCCAGCAGTAGCACTATCGTTTACCCCATCAAGTGATAAACTTTTTGTATTTGTAAAGCTAGAACCTCCACTTGCTCCAACTAAATCTGTATCGCCACTTGGCGAGTCTGCGTGTATTGCTCCCCAATTAATACTATTATTTGAAGCACCTTTTCCCCAACCAATGTCGTTGTTAACTGCTCCTTGTCCCCATCCAATGTCGTTATCTGGCATATCTTATTTTTTAATTCATTACCCAACCACCAAAACTAGCTATATCGTCAGGATACATATCTGCTTGAGAATTGCTGTAATACTCAGGGAAGTTTGCTGGTGCTACTCCACTTTGCATATAATCAATAAACCTGTTTGTATAGAATTGTGCTGTTGTTCTGCTTCTTTCAATTAAACTATCAATATCATTTCTAGATAAAGCTGTACTGTTCTCAGGAGTTTTTGTAAATACTCCACCATTTGCAATGTTGACACCTGCGTATGGAAGATACTCTACCATTGCCCAATGTAATAACATAGGTTTTATATAATCATTTACTAATGCTAGATAAGGATTAGCTAGTGTATTAGCAACTATATCTGCCTGTATTTTATTATACAAATCTGTACCTAGATAATTTTGTATATGTATATCCTGAGCTTGATTTAAAAAAGGCAATAGTTTATCATTATCAATATTACCATTTGCTCCTGTGAATACTGATATATCGTGTCTTGTTACAAATAAGGCTTTGCTCATGTTTTATTTTTTATAAATCCAAATGCTCGTTATAGTCAAGTATGCTATCAATTTCATTAATAGTATTGTCAAGTTCTTTTCTAGATTCAAAAATATCATTTGCAACAGGAATGCTTTTCAAAGGAACTCCAAGCTCATCTGCTGTCTTTATTAATTTACTTTGTAAATCATAAAGTTTGTCAGACACTTTGTCTATTTTTTGGTTATATTTTTCAGCTTGTACTATGTTTTTTTGTATATCTTTTGAATTAGCCTCTAAACTTTTTTTTATTTTTTTAAACTCTTTAATTCCGTCTTGATGTTTTTTTAAAAATTCTTGTCCTTTAGACGATTCTTGTTTTGCATTGGCAATCAGTTTTTTAGCATCATCTGCTATAGACAATTCTATTTTTTCTTGTTTTAGTTCTGTCTTGTTATTTATTTTAGCAAGGTTTTTTAGAACACTTTTATTGTAACTTAATCTACTCATTTTTGTTTTGTTTTATAATTTGGGTGATGTCCTTTATTCGGCATATTTACAGGAGCTTTTTTTGCATCTTTTGCTCCTCTAGGTTTTGCCTCATAACTTTTTGGAATATCTTTTACTACATCGTAATCTTTTAAATTATCACTTCCTTTTTTTCCTTCAATAGCAGAATCAATTTTCATTTTATAAAGAACTTGTTGCCATTTGTGGCGACAATATACCCCTCCTTTGAAGCGAAATAAATCATACTTTTTTCCTTTATGCATAGGTAATTCTGCAGCCTTAAAATTCATTTGTCTAGATGCTTTGTCAATATCTTCTAGCCTGTAGACAACCCCTCTTTTACTTCTAGCCATCATTTCTTTACAGAATTTTCTGCTTTCACTACCAGCACCTTTTCCACTTCCAACATTGTACTTGTACCTAACTTTGTAATAGCTTTTATCTAGATTAGATTCTTTATTTGGGTCGTTTTTAATTGGAGTATCGCTTTTAACTGCCTCAGCTAACTCTATCATATTACTTGCCCAATCATCTTCACTATCGTTATCATCAGAAACATCTCTAATGTCAACAATTTCATCTATACTAGAATCTATTACTTCTCCATCTAACAAAGTCAATGCTTCATTTAAAACATCGCTATCATCATCCTCAGAAAGACAACATTTATCACTAGAAAAGTTATCTTCTTTTATGCCTGTTTGTTCTTCAATAGCTTCTTCATCGTCTGTAGCACTAATATCAATAAAATCTAGTGGCTCTAAGGTCTTAAAATATAGGTTTAAGCTAATATTATTCGTTGCAAGTATATAACTAAGGCATTCCACTAATAAGTCCTGATATGGCTTTATTGTAACATTTGTAAATAACCTTTGTGCAGTAATAATCTCATCTTGGTTGCTACCTAGTCCACCATTTCCATCTCTTAATCCTAGTAACAAAGGAGAAGTAACTCTATGAGTTAGCATTATTTTTGTCTGACATTCTGTAGATAAGTACTCGTAATGTGCAGGTGCATCGTTTAGAGGTATATCTTCAACAGTTGTCTTGCTTTCTGCGTTGTTATTAAATGCTATGATTACTTTTTCTCCATAAGTTCCTGTCAACTTATTCATGACATCATTTTTGATGCTAACTTGCTTTTCTCTGTCAGGCACTCCGTTGTTAAAGTTTACAACTTTTGTTCCTGAAAATCCGTTTTGTGTATCATTGATTAAATATTGAGAAATCTCTCCCTCTAATGTAGCATAAGCATAATTATAATCTGCAGGAGAATAATAATAAAAACCTGTTACATATCTCTTTACAATATATATCTCATTCCCTGTTCCTTTACTTCCAAAAACAGGTATCTTTTTAAGCTCTGTATTCTTATCTACTTTTGTCCAATCAGGAGAGTAGTAGTAGTTTTCAATCTCTCCATTATCATTCATCTTTTCAGCACGTAATGTTTCTCTTGGAAAGTGTGTTATCTTAGATATTTGCTTGCCTTTATAAGTAATCTGAAAACTAGCTTCTCCTAGAAGTTTCAAATCTTGACAAACTTTTCTTAGACAATCATCTTCTATTATACTTTTCATTTGAGCATATTGCTCAGGTTTTCTATTGCTGTCTGTAGCATCTAACCCTCTACCATATATTTGATTTGTAATACCGTTTATAACAGCCTGATTTGTTGTGCTGTCCATATAAGCATCTATTAGACATTGATAATAATCATTATCTACTCCTATAGAAACCCAATCCCTATTTCTTTCTTCTTTTACTATAGGTCTTTCGTATTGACCTAATTGGATTAAATGCAAGTTATCAGCCATAATATACAAATTTGTTATCTCCTGTACTTTGCTCTATATAAACTCCATTGCTTATTTCGTAATCTGAAAGAGTTTGGTCGGTGCAGTACATTTTATCTTTAAAAATTAATGTGTTGTCTGTAGTGTTTTTAATTGTTATTAAATAATAGTTGTTTTCAACTAATGCTTGAGTAGTTGAATATTGATAGTAATATGCTAGTTCTATAAATGTAGGATTAGTGTCTGTCATTAATACTTTGTTTTGTGCCTCAGATTTAATCTGTATGCTATATGATTTAGTATCAAGTATTTCTTCGCTTGATATAAAGTTAATAATTCTAGTTCCTGTTTTTGTTAAAATCTGCATATTTTTAATAAAAAAGGGGAGGACAATCACTCCCTCCCCTCATTTCCAACTATATATTATGAATCACACAATTATTAATTGCGTATTTTTTAAGTGTTAGTTCCTACAGTAATTGTAGCTGTAGCACTAGTTAAACCAGCAAAAGGATTAGTAGAATTTCCACCAGCAATAAAGTTAGCTGGTAGTGTTTCTTGACCAGTTAATGTTAATGAATAGCCACTTAAATCTCCAAATGCTGTTCCTGTAGCAATAGAACCACCTGATACATCAAGTCCATGTTCTGTTCCACATAGCAAAAAGTTTCCGTTTCTATCCTCAACAACTACATGAGGTCTTCCGTAAGCCATAAGTTTCAATTCTACATTATCTTCTTTAGATAATTTAGGTAGTGTTAGTGTTAATGTTTCTTCGAAAAATGTCGTACCATTTTCTCTAGATGATGTTATTGCAGTTTCTAAACTATTTGTTCCTTTTAGGTCATATTGATAAGCTGTAAACGTGCCTGTGGCATCCGTTATCTCATCTGCTGTATATGTTAAATCTCCTAAATCCCCAAAGTCTACAAACCAAGCTCTAACAATACCTCCAACGACATCTTTACATGGGATTTTTCTCCCTCTAGTTAAATCACAAGCCATATTGTTTGTTTTTAAATAAGGGAGCATTTCAGCTCCCTATTATTATTTTATTTATTAAGCGTGGTAAAGAACGATGTCAGAACCTATTCCGTAGTTTACTGCACTTGTATATCTCATCACAACTCTAACATTCTGACTTCCGTCAAGGTCAGCCATATCTAGAATTTTTACCTCATTCATATCATTTAGTAATCCTGTACCAAAGTATAAGTTAGATTTTTGAGCACACATAGCTGTATCATCAGCTAGTCCATTACAAACAAAGATTTTTACACCATCAAAAGATAGTTGTCCACCTGCTGAATACCATTGTGTTCCTTGTTGATTAGTACCATTTGCACCAATATCTGTAGCAAAACCACCTAAAGCTCTAACATAAGCTCTAGCAATGTTTTGAGAAACGTAAAGATTTAAATCCTCTTTATTGTAAAGAGCAGAAGGTATCGCATCAACAATACTTCCTAGCTTAGCAATTACGTTTGCACTTGTAACGGCAGCGTGAGATGCTACATCAATTACACTTGCATCAGCCAAAGCTAAAGTAACTAATCCATCAAATTCTCCTACATTAGCATTAACACCTTCCCAAATATTTGTTTCAGTTTTTTCAGCCACTAGACCAGCAACATGACCGATAATGAAATCAGAAAATTTTGGTGGTAAGTTGTCAAAAGCAGAAATTCCCATTTGTACAGCTTCCCAATCAGATTGGAAATCTTGCTTACAAAATTGTAAGTTCACTTGGAACTCCTCAGGTTGTAGGATTCTTTCTGTTAAAGTTACTGTAGCAGTTGCATCAAAATCGCAAGAAGCGTTCTTAATTACATTTGCATCAGTAGCTACTTTTTTCATAGTAGACTTAAATTTGATATTGGGCATTACTTCTATACCACCTTTATCAATAGTGTTTGCAGAAAGTAAAGCAGCGGAAATATATTTTCCAGCAAACTCTCCAGCATACGTTGTTGTTATGTTTGTTGTTGTTGCCATTGTTTTTTAATTAATTGTTTTGAAATATTTTATCCATAACTCTATCTTTTGTAGTCTGTACTCTGTTTTTTCCGTACTGTATTTTAAATTTTTGTTTACTACTATATTCAGGGTTATGTTTAATCGGTTCAGGAGCTACTGCAGAAAGTTCTTCTTTCATTTCTTCTTTCTTTTCTTTTTTGTCGCCAAGTTTTTCTTCTATCATAGCTTTGATTTCTTCAACAGCTTTTCCTAGTTCTTCTTTAGTAACATATTTCATCTCCTCTTTTTCTTCTTTTTTGTCAGTTTCTTCTAGTTCAGTTTCCACTTCTTCAGCTTCCACTTCTTTAGTTTCTTCATCTTCCATTTTTTCAGCTATACTGTCAATGAGTCCTTCTTCTTTTACGATAAGTTTTCTGCCATCTTCTAGCTCGTATTCTCCAAGAGGTAAGGCTACTTCCTTATCTTCTGTTTTTATAAATACTGGCTCGCCTTCTTCAAATTTTTCGGCTGTTAATACAGTTCCGTTTTCTAATTTGATTTCAGCCATAACAATTTTCTCATCTGAAAGTTCAGTTTTCTCTCCGACAATACCTTTTATTTTATTTAGTATATCGTTTGCTTTCATATTGTTTAGATTATACAGTACAAACGTATGAGAATGTTAAGTGTTATCTTTTTTTGAGTATTTTTTTTTACTCAGGAGCTTTTGTTATGTTTCCTATGCCTTGTGCCTGTAAACTTCCATCACAACATTTACTGCTATATGTTTTTCCGTCAGGACAAATACATCCTCTTCTAGTGTTAGTTGGCGATGTTCTGCTTGGTGTTATAAATCCTCTGTTTCTTCTCATTTTTTCTAGTTTTTAATTAATTTCTACACAATTTGGAACTTTTTTGCCATCTTTTATCTTAAAACCAATCATTTCGTAACCTTCCCAACATGGCTCTTTTAGTTCGATTTCTCCTAGTTCTTTTAATTTACCTTTGCTCCACCTTAATCCAGCTTTTCCACCCCACAAAAGATAGGAAATAGTGCCACAAGCTTTATTATCTCGCTCATCATAATAAGCACTAGCTCTAGATAAATAGCTATACATTCTTTTAACTGTTTCTAGAGTTATGTTTTCTCCATCTGCTAATTGTTGAGCTCTTATCTTTCCAACTTGAGTAGCACATTTATTATTATTCTTTTTGTTTAATTCAATACCTCTTTTAGCATTGTTTTTTACTCCACTAGGATAATCATTATAAGATTCTAGCTCTACCTCCTCAGATTCAAAAGCATTTTTTATCTCACTTAACATATATTGAGCTTCTTCTTCTTCAATAGCTTCCATTTCTGCTTTCATATCCCACTCACTTTCTAGTTCAGGGTTTTCTATTTTGGCTCTGTCAGCAAAATATCCTTCGATTGAAAATCCTTTTACCTTTCCCTCTTTTACATAACCATTCCATACATCGTCATTCTCAACTTTCATAGAGATCATCCATGTACCTTTAGGAACTTCTAATCCATAGATAGCAGATTTATCTTTTTGCTCATCTTCTACTATCCATGATTCAACAACAGTTAATCCTTTAATCTCCATTTCATGTTCTAGAGTTGCATTGTTTTGCATACTATTCATAAAGAACAATTCACTAGCTCTCCTTACTGTGCTTTCTGAAAAGTAAACATAAAACATATCTTCATTATTTTTTCTAAAGATTGGTTTGTTAGGGATTAATGCAGGACCCATTAATATTCTTTTATCCTCATCTACTTTGGCAAGTTTAACCTCTTGGTCTTTTAATGCTATAAAATCTGATTCTATTGCTGGGTATTCTACTATGCTAACAGCTTCTATCCCTACCATTTCCTCTTGTTCTTCATCTAATACTAATTCTACTATATTCATTTGTTTTTATTTTAAAAAGTTGCTTGTTGTATTGTGTTGTTTTCTAATTGTTGTGCTGTAGTAACATCTCCTGCTACTACAAATGCTTGTACAGGTGGCTGATTACCTATAACTTCTGCAATTTGATTTGTTCCACTTGTTCCAACAACATTAAAACTAGGGTTTTTAGGTGCTATTGGTTTTGGTGCTGATACTTCAGGAGTGCTTCCACCACTACCACCACTAGGTTGAAACTTTTGCGCAGCTATTGTAGCAATTTGAGCTACTCCTGCAACACCCATTGCTATCATGTTTGCTGTTCTCAATGCTTGAACAGGAGTTGGGTCTGTAGTTTCAGCAGCGGCTTTCATAATTGCCTGTGCTGTATTTATCCCTACTTGTACCATACCTAATGCTTTTTGTACTTTAAAAGCTTTCTTTGCGTTTTCTTCTGACTTACTAGCAAATACATCCGTTAATGTAGATAGAGAACTTAGAGCAGAACTTGCTATTGCAAATTTTGCATCTTGTAATTGTTGTTCATCTGCTCTTTTTTGGTCGTTTATTTCCCTTGTTCTAGCTACCTCTTGTTGGTCAGCTTGTTGTTTAAAATCTGCGTAAGCTATCTCGGCATCTGTTCTTTCTTGAGTGCCTTCTTTATACAATTTAATCTTTTCTGATAGTCTTGCTTTTTCTAGTTTTGCTTCTTCTTGGTCTACTAGCCTTAACGCTTCTAATCTTTCTGTTGCTCCAAGTATCTGTTCAGCATTAAACCTCTCAGAATCAATAAGACGAGCATTATCTGCTTCTTTTTCAGCATTAATCATGTCAAGATTTTCTTTCCTTAGAGATGTTTCATTAGTTTTAAACTCACTCATCTTAGCATTAACTGACTCTAGAACTGCCTTGTATTCATTCTGAGCTTGTATCAATGCAACTTGTGCGTCTACATTATCCTTTGCTTTATTTACTTCTCCCTGTGCTAAATCTATTTGTATTTTTGCATTCCTTAATAATAGTTTCTTTTGTTCTTCATAAATACCTACAATTTTATCGTTAGCTTCAATTCTAGTTTTCATGTCTAAAGACGTATTGTCTCTAATCTGTCTTTGAACTTCTGCTTGTTGCTCATACTCTGCAAGAATACCAGCATTTCTAGCTGCTGAAATCTTAGCTTGTTTTTCAAATTCTATATTAGCTTTCGATTGCTCAAGTATTGCCTTAACATTAATTTTCTTTACTTTCTCAATTACTTGTGAGCCAATTTCTGCTGTTTCTGTGATGGCTTCACTAAAGTTATTTACTATATCAGAACCTGCTTGTACAACGTCTTTTCCAATGTCAACAAAATTTTGTCCAATCTGTTCTAGTTCTGCGTTGAGTTCAGCAATTCTTTCAGGGTCATCATTTCCAAACCAAGATTTTTCCCAAGCAAGTTGTGCTCCTACAATACCAGCTTTAATCGCCTCAAAACCTAGTTTCATTGGAGTAATAGCTATTGTTACCACACCACTCATAACCTTTCCTAAAGCGTCAAAGTTTTCTGTGCTACTAGACACACTTTCGTAGACCTCCATTAAAGTATTTTTCAATGCTGAAAAAATTTGTTCAATAAATTCAAATCCAACAGCAAATGCATCTACTACGCCTTGACTTCCTTTTAACAAGTCCATTAGCTTTTCTAGAGCCATTGAAACAAGTCCAAATATCCCTGCTGCTTTTGTTATGCTTCCAAAACCTTTTGCTAATCCTTTAGCACCACCTGTTAATTTTTTAAAGAGGCCTTTTTTTGCAGGAGCTTCAATGGTTTTGCTCATATCCTCAGCATCTTTTGTAGTGTCTTGGATTTTATCTCCAAGCATTTCTATTGCATCAACAATATCTTGTACACCAGATTGAGCTTTTTTTGTTTCTATATCTAACTCAAGAGTCTTTTTTTGTGCCATAATGTGTCTTAAAATGTTTTGTTAATTCTTTAAATGTTTCAGGTGTTTTATATTTCCCTAGAGCAATATCTATATTTTTTCCTCTTAGATTATTCTCTTTACAAAATTTTAATGTTTCTACTATAAATTTTATCATAATTATGTTGATGTAAATGTTCCACCTGATGGAGATGCGTTTGGTGTTGGGTCTACTACATTTTGACAATAAGCATCTGAATCATAAGATAAAGTTATTGTCTCAGTTGTAACATCATAAACAGGCTCATTAAATAATTCTAGTGATGTTTCTCCACTTTGTAGCTTTGTACTCATCTTATTGATGGTATATGCTTCTGTACCTACAACTATTAAATCATTTAATTTGAGGTTAGTAATTAACTCAAGTGGTAAAACTGCCTTAAAATGCATTAAACGAGCTTTTAAGCTGTATATTCTATTGATATAGTTTCTGTAATATTTTTGAAACAAACTATTGTTATCTCCACCATAATCTGTTAATGTAAATTCGTTTATTTCAGAACCAAAATTTAGATTTTCTAGTGGTGGTACTCCTATTGTTCCTTCAGAGTCATAATTGCTAGGATAATGAATATTATTAACAGTATGTCTTAATAACCCAGCAGGGAATAAAGCACCTAAAACAGTTGATGTCCTTACACTTTCAACAAAATTTACAGGATTCCCTGATATATTTAAAGAGTTAATATATAATATTAATGGTGCTCCAACTGATGGTTGTAAATCAATATCTAAAAAAGAGCCATTAATTATTGTTGTATTATCTCCTGTATCTTGTTTTATTAATCTTTCAAACATCATGTGTTCAAAAGGAGTTTTTACTTTAAATGTATTACTCTCGTCTGATTGTACTTTATAATTTACCTCTCCAAATTGTTTATTGTTATCCTCAAAATATTTTTGTGCTAGAACACTTTTTGGTGGCATGTGTTCAAAGTCTATATCGTTAAATGGGATAATAGATTCTACTTGATGCTCAGTATTATCTATGTACTGTGTTATATCTACTTGATTACCCTCAGAATAATAAGTATCTAGTGTTTTAACAACTACTTCCCCTGTTAATTCCTCAACATAACAAACAAGATTATACTGTTTAAATAATCCATCTAGAAATTCCCTAACTCTCATTTTAGGAAATTGGTCAACAATACTAACTAATCCCTCTTGAGGTGCTAAACTATTAGAAACAGATGTTGCTACAATTTGATAATCATAATCATACGTAGTGCCTGAATAACTATACTCTAAATGCCTATCTACAGTTATTTTTGATTGAAATGCAATAGCATCCTCAGATATTAATCTAAAAACGATTGGTCTTCTTTCAAAAGCATCACTACCAAAAATATCATAGTAATATTGTGCAGGGTCTAATAATTGATAAAAAGCAAATCCTAGTTCAAATACAGTAGATTGTGTTCCTTGCAATCTAGTTCTTTCAGATATTACACTCCAGCTTCCAGCATCTAAAATTTGTAATGTATAAAAAGCTGTTGATGTTGCACTTGTAGGAGTAACCTCTATAGTAAACCTTATATTGTTATTTAGATATTGAGTATTAGCATAGTCAGTAAATCTTAAATAAAATATACCTGAGCTTTGTGCAAAATAACCATACCTAGAACTTGAGTTAGTCATTTCAGCTACATCTCCAGCTAGAGTATATGAACTTTGGTTTCCAATAAATGTTCCTGCAAGTGGCATTTTTCCTTTTGCTCTATGTAGCCACATATACAAATTATCAAATACATCTGAATCAAAAAACTCTCCTGTTTTAAATGTTATACCATATTGATTTTCTATTGCTTTTAATATTACTGATAGTTTTATAGCAGGTTTTAAATCCTCAGGAACAACCCCTCTTTGTGTATTACTTTGACTAGTAATAGCTATGTTCATACCATTAGTATAATCTCCATTTTGATTGTACAGGTATGCTTGAGAATGAGCTAGCAAAGGATATACTATTGCTTTGCTATAAGTAACTCCATCAACAGTAAAATTTTTTCCGTTTTCTAGAGCTTCACGTACATAAGTAGCTGTAGCTGAGTGATTAAAATTGTCTAACCAATATAAATCATCTAACCTATCCTCTTTAAATAAATCTGTTAGTGTTGTAACATTACCAAAAAACGTAACTTTATAAATGGATGGTTTTCCATTCTTCATTGTAACTGTATTCAGTTTTATTCTACCCTCTCTAAATGCTTGATGGTTGACAAATATTCTAGAATTACAATATACATTACTATTAAACCCCTCAACAGATGAGTTATACCAAAATTTAAAAACAGAATTGTTTGTTTTGCTTGCTGGTAAATTAAATGTTCTACTGTAATCAGTAAATACTTTATCTAGATTATGAACGTCTTTTATAACTTGAGTAACTGAAATAAGTTCTTCTTCCATCAAATCTACTTGCACCATCTCAAGATTGTTTTCGTCAGGAGATTCGTTAGATTGTGGTTGTATGTATAGACTTACTTTTTGCATTATTGAATATTATTTATGTATTCAGCAGACTTATTAAAGACCATTGTGTAATTTATCATTCTATCATTAACAGATTTTTTAAAGTTAAATGTAGAGTCTTTTAAATTAACAGGAAATATTGGTGGAGCAGGTTGTCCAAATCCTAAAGGACCAACCTCTTGCATCCAAACAAATTCACTAACCATTAATTCTTTATATGAAGAGTTCATTTCTTCTTTTACAAAGCCTGTATTTAGTTGTATTTCTTCTGTTGCATTTGTATTAAATGTTTTTCTCTTATGTTCTGTTGTGCTATATACATTGTATTGTGGATTATCTACACAAGCTCCGTATTGGTCTTGGGATAGTTGTGTTTTTCTAGCGTGAAATAAACTAGAGTTATATTCCTCTTTAGTTACGTTTATCATCTCTTGTGATTTCTTAAAGAAGTAAAGTTCTTGAAAAGCTCCCCATCTATTTAAGAAAACAATTCTATGAACTTGATATTTGCACTCATCAACAGGCTCTAGTGTAATTGTTCTAAGCAAAGTTCCTCCTTGATTACTGCCTGAATAAGCCTCTATTTTTACAGGATAAAGACTACTACTAGTTGACCAATTTGAATATTTTATCTTTTGTGTGCTTTGTCCATTATCACTCCAATTTGTATTGACTACAGCTCCTGTGTTATAAAACATTTTAGTAGACAGTACAGCCTCGTTATTTAATGGTAAAATTAATTGTTGATGAGTTAGAAGATATTGTACATGATTTGATGTAATCATTATTGATGGCTCTGTTACATAATTAACCCCATCTTCAAACAAATTAAATCCCTCTTTAGCTAAATAGTTATATGAAACGACACTTCCAATTTGTGTACCTGTAGATGTCCTTGCTCTTATATTTACATTTACCCATAAACTTTGGTTTTGAGCTGCAGTAGTATAACTACCTGTAAATGTTTGAACTAGATGTTGGTTTACTATTTGTGATATTTCAAATGTAACTGAGTGTTCTTCAGGCAAAGGTTTTTTCTTTAGAGTATATGCTTTATATATATCAGTACAAACATCAATAGAGCCACTCGTTCCTTTATAAATTGAAATTGTTAATTCAAAGTATGCTAGACTAAGGCTTGTTTCGTTTTGTGTTCTTATAAAGTACGGACTTCTTGTTCTAATTATTGTACTCATGTTTAATCAAATATTGGGTTTGTTAAATTGTCAGATAATGCCATCAACATATCTAACTCATATTTTTGTATTCCTTTCTCAAATGGCTTTGTAAAGAACATTGTTCTTCTAATTCCTTTTTTAAATATGCTTTTGGCAATAGCAAATTTTAATGATTGTCTAGTCATGAATTTACCATCTTTACCTCTAGGTGCTATTCCCTTTTTTACTATCCACTTATCAAGTGATTTAGTTGGTGGCATTTTAGTTGTATATCTAAATGGAGATTTTCTATTTTCTACATAACTAGATTTAGCACCGTGAACACCTTGGTCAAGAAATGCTCCGTAATCAGCACCAAAAAATTCTACTGTGTATTTGCTATCTTTTTTTGTTACTTTAGATTTTAAACTTCCATATAGTTCTTTGCTAGTATTATGTTTCCCTTTGCTGAGGTTTGCTCTAGCTTGTTGAATAACATACTTTGCATATTTCTCTATTGCTATTTCTAGTTCATCAACCATTAGCAGTAAGTCATGTTATCTTGTAGTGATACATCAAATGTTACAGACCAACCACAAAGTGTGTTGTCAAATCGTTCTGTAAAAGGCTCACAATTAGCTGAGGCAGACAACTCAAAATCATCTCTGTATAATTCTCCTTTTTCTATTACCCTCATTACTCTAGTTGCAAGAGCTAGTTGTGTGTTTAATATATCAAATGTATTGTCGTTTCCACGATACTGGTCAGTAGTTTGTTCATTGCTAATATCTACTATATCCATAAAAAAGATAGTACAGTTAAAGTTAACATATTGAGATTCAATAGATGCGTTATTTACCATTACATGAGCAAGTGGAAACAAGGTTTGTTTTTTTAAATCAACATCTCCTATATCTCCAAATGTCATGCTATGATTAAAAGGCTCTGCAGAAACTATGTCCTTTATTTTATCTAATACTTTGTAAAAACTTTTCATATTTCTTTTATGTAGATAGGAGAACTAACTCCTAAATCTTGATTAATAAATTCATCTAGATTATCAACTGCTGTATCAAAGTCCATTCTTTCTTGTGTTACTAAATAATCTAAACATTTCCAATAGTTGTATAGTGCTTTTATTGGTTTTCCAGCACTTACTCCCATGAACGCACTCTCAAACCCATCTACTAGAATAATATGCTCCTCATCAGAAAGTAATCCCCTATCACTTAATTCATGAAATATATCCTCTCTTGTGCTTGTCATCGTTTAATTTGTGATTTAATATAATCAGCTTCCATCTCGTTTTTTTCTTTTACGAATGCTAAATGCATTAAACAGGTGTGAAGATTGGTTTTAGTGATTGTGTCGATTCTAGTAATGTCGCCATCAGTGAGTCCATAGATGGATTGATACCATCCCCATTTTGCAGAGAATCCACCCATTCTTGTTGCATTTCTACGACTGTCTCCTTCTTTAAATAGTTCAGGATAGTTTTCTGTAATTCGTTCCTTAAATTGTAAAAAAAAACAAGAGAACCAAATACTGCTTCTAGGTCTATCTCAGACATATCTATCTTTTCAGCACTTTCGTATGGCTCTATTTTGTATGTTCTTTTGTCTTGATGTGTGCATGGTCTATATAATACAGCCATTGCTTTATCCATATTTTGCCAATCACTTAAATAAGTATCTAAATCAACATATTCTCCAAAAGTCATATCATCTAGATTTGGAATAAAACCATAATCTACTCCATTGATTTTAGTTATCTTTTTTAATTGTGTTTTCCCATCAAACAACTTATTCATTATATCATAACACTCAGTAACATCAGATGCTTTCATTACATTAACCACTTTCAATGGTATATCACAGAATATCTCTACCATCTTTTGCTGTAAGAAAAAGGAATCCTCAGAGTCTTTAGCTATCTTAATCCATTTCTGATATTTACTCAAGCTAATCTCACTTAGGTTGTTAGGAATATTTAGTGTTACTTTCATAGATACATATTACAAACGTATGACATTGGAAACTGTTATATACAAAACTAGGAAAAAAACGATATGACTGACATAGATGGCTCACAAAACGTAAGCATCTTATTTTATCTTATCTTAATGCTACAGTAAGGCTAGACAAACGCTATAGCAAGGCTAGTGTAAATGATACTCTCCTAGATTCGGATTAGCTAGTTGATGAGTAACTGCATAACGCAATGCATCCAAACAATGATTCCATGCATCTTGAGGAGTAGAGGATTTCTTTTCTAACCATATATAGTTATTAAGTTCTTTTATTAGTTCTGTAGAGTCAGGGTCTATAATCATATCATAATCTTGTAGCAAAGATATACCAAACGTAACTGAGCCTTGTCCTTTGACACTAGCAACCACGTTGCAATATTGTGATAACTCGGATATTAATCTAGGCTCGGCACTATCTCCTACTATCAAAGAGTCGCCTGCATACTGCCTGTTAAGTGTTAGAACTTGAGATGTAGTTAGTTGTGTTTTATAGAAACATTGTTTTACATATATAATCTTATTTGCTTTATCTATGTTCGTTTCTATCAATGTTGTTGGGTCATTACTAAATCCGTAATCCTGACCAAATACAGATTTATTATCACGTTTAAAGCCACCAATTTTCCAATTAGTATAAACAACCCCCTCAGCCATTTCTAGCCAAGCTCCCTTAATAGTATGCTCATATTTCTTAGGTCTACGCACTTTCATTTCCTCTATACGTTCCAAGAAACTTTCTGACAGGTTTTCTTTATTATCTAGATATGTACTGTGGCAATATGTTACATTACCCTTAATCCCTGAAAATCCAGCCTGTACACCTGACCTCTCATAAAATCTATTGTAAATCCAATGCTCTTTTGTTGATGGATTCATTACAACTATAACTCTGTTTTTTGCACCCTTTTGTCTTATAGAGAAATCTATCTTATCAAATATATCTTCTTTGACCATCTCCTCAGCTTCATCTAGCACCCACGTTGTAATACCCTGTAAAGATTTAAGATTAGCTGTTTGATTTCCTGAAGAAGTTAATATACCTCTAAACAATACTTTTGCTCCTGTCTTTAGATTTGTTATCTCACTCTTTGTGATATGGAATAAGTTTTGCCATCCCATTAATTCTATCTTCTCAATAAATTCAGGTATAATTGATAAATGTGCTGAGGATAGAGTATATCTAGTAAAGAGTATTTTATGCTGGAACTCTAGGTCAAATGTCAAGAACAGTATGTTGATAGCTATTCCGTAAGATTTACCTGAGCCTCTACCACCTGTTAGTAAAAAATATCTAGTATCGTTATGTAGTATATTGAACTTAGGATTCAGTATCCCCATCCTCAGCTAGTTTTTTCATTACTTCATTGAAGTTAAAACCACTACCATCACTTGTAATATCTAGAGTGTCTTTTGCTGTTCCATATCTGCTATCCATACAAGCTCTATATGCTGAAACATCTGATTCAATAGATTTTCTTATAATAGCTAATGTCATGCTATCTTCTAGAGTCATCCATTCCATTTCTCCTGTAATTGGATTCTTTTGTTTTCTTCTAACCTCTAACCATTTCTCCATGATTGTGCTACGATTTTTACTGCCCTTAGGTCTACCATTAGGGTTGCCACTTTCCCCTTTTTTAAAAGGCTTTAAATTACCATTGTTCGCCATATCCTCACTGTATTTTCTCTGTATTTTTTTCGTTATACTCTTTTTTCATTCTGAGCATTTTCTTTGTTTCCCATGATTGTCTGTAGTCTACATCTTCAAACAACTTACTAAATCCTGTTATGTGTTTTAGTTTCAGTATCTCCTCACTTTCCATTCCTAAATGATTGCATATATCTTCTTCACTCCATCCGTTTTCTAGCATATCAAAAACCATACTAGACATTCCTGATACTGAGTGTTCGCCTCTTGCTCTATTGTGCCTGACTGTTGCAGCCATTCTCTCGTTTATATCTTTCTCTATTACAACTATTGGCAACTTACCTTTGTTTCTGTTTGCTATATCTTTGTTTTGAAAGGCAGTAAAGTATCTATGAAAACCATCTACTATTACATACTTCTTTTTTTCCTCATCATATATTGTTACAATAGGTTGTGTATATCCATCATGTTTAATTGACTTATAGAGTAACCCCATTTCTACTTTTGCTACAGAGTTTGGGTTGTAGTCGTTTGGCTCTACCTCTCCAATAGAAACCCATCTTACATAATCAATAGGCTGTTTTATCGTAGATAGTTCTTCATGAATATATTTCCTTAAATCCTCAACAAAATTTATCTTGTTGTCTGCATTATTATATTCTTTACTTATTAGTTCTTTTATGTTTTCCATCTTGAAAGTGTTTTGCTAGTTTTAATTTTTGTTCTCCTGTTAAATATTTATTGCTCTTTAACATAGAGGGTATCCATTTGAATTTATCCATATCCCCATCAGGATTTTTATACATTCTCCTAAACGTATCAACTTCTCCACCAACTAGAAAGTTTCCCAGCTTTGTAAAGTCCATATCATGAGATAGTATAGTGTTTATAATAACACCCCAATATCTTTTTCCTGTTATATCATTATCTAGATAGCTATATGTATTTAGTTTCTTGAGTATTAATTCATAGTTTTCTTCTTCTGTAACTAGATTTTTTGCTAGGTGCATAGCATAATCTTTCCATGTTTCAAACATATAAGGCAATTCATCAGGACATTTATAGAAGTCTTTTTTTAGGTGTTTTACTGTATTAATACCATTATGTCTTTCTGTAATCTTTGCCCATGTTTCAGGCTCAATCTCCTGAACTTGAAGTAATGCTTTAATAGATGTTTCGTGATGCACACTAGAAACTCTCATTTCTTTTAAACTTGCTCCTTTACGATATAGCTCATTATATAATATATTATAGTCTAGCTCTTGTTCATTGATGTATTTCCAAATATCAGTATAGCTCCAATCATAGAGAGGATAGAATGTATAATGTAAATCAGGAGTAATCTTCTTTGCCCATGTTATATCTTTATATGAAAATGCTCCTGTCAAGGACATTAATCTCTTTGGTGCTTCCTCAGCTCTAACACCAGCAAGGTAACAAGTTTTAGTATCAGGATAATCTACTTGTAATATTCTATTGAACATTTCGTTAAATCCAAAGTCTAGATACTTATTCTCTTTTATAGATATAGGAGATTTTTCTCTAATATGTTTTACTCCATCTTCCCACAATATAATATGTTTACTATCGCTAGATAAATTGTTGTTCCACTTCATTTGCATTTGAAACCATATCGGCTCAAAGTCAGGATTAGCAAATACTCTCTCTACATAATCTACTGTTGATTGCCACTCAGCCTCTTGGTCTAGCCACATTACTTTTAATGGTAATCTATTTAATTTCTTAGCAACTTTATATGCTACAGCTAAAGTAACTGTACTATCCTTTCCGCCTGAGAATGAAACGATTACATTTGGGAACTCATTGAATAATCTTTCTACTCTTTTTTCAGCAGCTACTACAACATTATCTTCTTTATATATTTTCATCTATAATATCATATTTCCTATCAAAGAACTTTTTAGCCTCAATATCAAATCCAAGTTTTGTGCAATGGATTATTACTTCCTCAGGATTATATTCTTTACATGAATAAACATCTAGTTGAAAATCTAAAGAGTTATTCCATGTGTGTAAAACAATATGAGAAGTTGTGATTAAAGCACATCCTGTAACTCCACCATTTTCTCCATCTATGTATGCAACACTAGGATTATTTGGGAACTCTTTTATCAACTCCATGTCCAGCAAAAAAACCAGGGCTTTCAGCCACTCGTCTACTGTGTTAACGTCTACTACTTTAGACATTTTTCCTTTTAATATTAAGTGTTTATGTTCTAGCATATTTTATTTTTTATAAAACCAACTTTGAATTCCTTTTGTTGGAGTAATAGTTAATTTGTTTTTATCTAGCAATTCATTTACTGCTTGAGATACACCATCAGAATCATAGTCATGTCCTGATAATATTCCACCTTTTTTAATTTTTGGCAACCACAACTCAATATCTTGTTTAACAAAACTGTAGGAGTGATTTGCATCTATATAAATCAAATCAAAATAATTGTCTGGAAAATTCTTAACAGCTTCCTCAGAACTTAATCTATGTATTTTAACTAAATCATTAGATGAAAATTTACTCAACACATTATTATACATTCTATCCCAATATAATTGGTTATAATTTTTATAGTCATCAAAAAATTCTTCATCCCAAACTTTCCATGTGTCAATTAAATGTAGCTCTTTAGGATTAAGTGCTTCTAAATGTTTTGAAAATAACCCTCTCAAAACACCTATCTCTGCTATTTTTTCTGCTCCTTTAAAATTCTTTATGTATTCTTCTCTTTTCATGTAATTGTTTTGCTGATTGTTTTAAATCTTTGTCAAGAGGGATTAAATAATCTAATCCATTACCTCTTTGTTTTTTAGCTTTCCTAAAGTTTATATAATCCTTTAAAGGAAGTACAGCTTCATTCTCAGCCATAAACTGATTCATGCCTCCCTTTGACATTATCTTATGTATAGCTAAAGACCCTAAATATCTATAATTTGTATATCCATTTAAGTATGATGTTAAACTCCATTCATGGTCAAAAGTAGCCTTAGTCTGTTTTAATTTTCTCATTATATCTGCTATCTCATTGTTGTAAATCATTCCACCACCTTGATAACAAAAAACTTGTTTTACATACTCATGTCTTTTTCTAGGAACTTTTGCTAGCATGAGCTTTTCATTTCTAGCCCAATTAGTTAGAATAAATCCTACACCTTTTTCATCAACTTTACTTAATGGAGAAGAATAATCTGTATGTTCACATAGCTCCATATCATCATCTAGATTAATATATTTATCATATTTTATTTTATTTAACAATATAACTCTAGCAGTGTGACAACCAAGTAATTCAGGATATACAAAAATATTAGCATAAAGATGTTTGTTTTTTATGTTTGCTGTTGTTAAATCTAGGTCATCTTGAAATATTAAATTAATATCTATATTATCAAATTTTGGAAATTTTCTAATTGATTCTACTAATAAGTTTAAGCTATCTATTCTTGAAGATATTGACAGTATTACAAAGGTTGTTTTATTCATTACATCTATTTATTAAATCTGTTTTTTCTATTGATTCATCCATTATCCAATACTTGTAGCCATTAGCATAATAATAGTTGTAGTATTTATTATATTTCCAATGCTCAGAAACAGAGTTATCCCACATAAATCTAACTACATCAAACCATTCTTTTTCTCTACCTTTCCAATTAGCATGTAATCTAGTATAGGAGTGAGGATTCTCAGGCATAGTTTTAGCGAACTTAAACTCTGCTTTTTCTAGAAGTTTATCAACTTGTTCTTTTGTAATATCATCCATAAAGAGCCATTCTTTTTTAATCACATTTGTAATTTAAACTCATGATAACACTTAGGACAAATTGCATCTTGTTGTTTCTTGTCAGCACTTACCATTCTTTTTGCTATCTCTTGAGCCATCTCCTCAGCTTGTCTAGTGATTTCTTCTTGAGTAACCTCATCATAGTTTGTACTAGGATTTAGTTCAGGATTAAAATCTATTGATTCATCAGGTTGCCAAACATCTAATCCCCAAGTTTTTAAATTGTCTGCATCCCAACTATTAGCTAGTGCATCCCAATCCCAATCCCCAAAACTATTGTTGTCTTTTATAGTAAATTCTCTTTCTTGTTCTTCTGAGAAGTCAGATACTTTTATTATAGGCACTTCTTTCCATTGTGATTCCTTACATGCTTTTAATCTCATATTGCCACCTAAAACCATCATATCATTATTCACTACAATAGGTCTTGCCTCTAGCATCTCAGGGAACTCGTTTATTGATTCTACAAGCCTATAGAATTTATCATCCTTGATTACTCTCGGATTCTTCGGATTGTTCTTTATCTTGTTTATTTTTATGTACTCTATCTTCATCTTTAAAAAATTTAATCAGTTTGCTTTCTATTTTCTTCAACTTCTTTTTCATATTCATATTCATCAAATAATCTTTTCATGGTATCTACTAATCCCTTAACACAACTTCCACAACTAGATGTTTCCTTGTTTGTTCCAAAAACTCTATTATGTATCCTGACCAATGTTTTTTGCTCATCTATATTGACAACATTCTTTTGTAGATTAAAAAAACCTAGCAAGTATTCATACTCTGCTTCATTTAAACATTCAATATTCTTGTAAGGAAATATTTTATTTAACTTCTCTTTTCTTGTGTCGCATCCACAATCTTTTCCCAGCTTATCAAATATCCAATTTGTAGCTTGTTTAATTCCTGTAGCTTTTGTAATCTTTTCTATGCTATCGCCAAGTCCTTTACTTTTCATTAATCTTTTTTTTTATCACTTTCATACAATTATTTATCGTTTTCCAAACAACGACATGAGAAATGTTTGTTGCCTTTGATAGCTTTCTTATACTGTAAAACTTTTTTCTGTATAAATTAAACAGCTTTCTATCAAACCAATAAAACTCATTTACAATATCATCTATAATTTTATCATAATCTATATATGGCTCATTGTCTGCTATCAACATTCTTTTCATCTCTTTATCTAGGATAACATCTTTGTCTTTTCTTATTGTGTCAAGGAAAATGTTCTTTAACATTCTATATACAAACGATTTATTTACAGAATCGTTATGCATTATATCTGAAATCTTTGTTTTTCCGTTGTAAATTTTACTGTGTAAGACTACATAAAAATCATGCAAGAGATCTCTTGAAGATATTTTAGATGTTCTAGTTATTTCATTACACATTTCTAGCCAAATTTTTTCATTCTTAACGAGTATATGTAGGAAGTTATCCGTTTCTAAACTCATTTAATTCTAGTAGTAAATTAACAAAGTCATCATACTTCAAAGCAATATAATCATCTTCAAAGTTTTTCGTGAATACAACTACAGGAGTTTTAAGTGTTCCTCTAGCATCTCCTTTGCTTTGCTCTAAAGCTTTCCAAATATTTAATTTTTCTTGATTTTTGCATTCCCAAGAATATTCTGACAATATTCCTGATGTAGTTAGAATGTCTCCTTTAATAGAAAGACCACCACTATTGGGTGTCCTTCTGATGTTTGTATCAAACTTGCTAGCTAAATCTTTTGCTATTTTAAGTTCAAATCTTTTACCTTTCTTATTTGCGTTTAACATGAGGGCTAAATGTTCGCCTAATAACAGCTCCTAAATCTTTATCATTTGGATATATGTTACACAAAAAAGCAATCCCATTAACAGTATAATAATCAGGACTTGTATAGTTTGAGTCCTTAACTTGTCTGTACTCATTTAATGTTCTATTTTTTGACTTTTTTTTCAATTACCAAGCTTGTAATTATCCCCAATATAAATATACATAAATGAGAAAGTGTTATCCAAATAATTAGTGTATTCATAATATCTTGCTTACTCGTTTTTTTAGTTGTGCTGTTTCTTTGTAGGCATTAATATTCTGTAATTTTATGGATAATATTTGTTTTTTCAAAATTTCTATGTCATTATCTTGTGCCATTAGCACCCTAAACGCTAGTATTAAGCCACTTAAGGTGCGTTCTGCTTTCATGGGTATATCTTTACCCTCGTACTTGTTTTGTATGTCGTAAATAGCAATTTCTAAACTGTTCTTTGCTTGTATAAAATCTATATCTCTCATTGTTTTAAATTCATTGTTAGTAAAAATTCATCTCCTAGTTTCCTGTCTAGTGTTTTTATGGTCCTATAAATGTTAATACTTCTTTTTCTAACTTCTTCTATTTCTGCTTTTGTTGAATCTAATCCTAAGTTTGCGTATAATGAACAATCTATTCTTAGCAATTCATCTATTTTTTTGCTGTAGTATATCATAATTGTAATTGTTTTATTCGTAATGGGTTTTCTCCACCTATAGAAAAACCTGTTCCATGATTGTAGTCAAACCTTAATGGCTCGCCAAGGGGCGT
>Ga0233444_10001008_pt1 | contig 33484 bp, 32 predicted proteins | sample SI_124_October20_6_FD_182792 | JGI IMG/M metagenome (GOLD analysis project Ga0233444, IMG submission 182792) | Seawater microbial communities from Saanich Inlet, British Columbia, Canada - SI_124_October2016_10_MG | ecosystem: Environmental > Aquatic > Marine > Inlet | place: Canada: British... | reverse complement strand
TTAATTCAGCACCCTGAAGTTTAGCACCTGGTCCGATTTCGTATCCGTTGACTTTCATTGGATTTGTTTGTGTGTGCGGGTGTTGTTTAGTCATCAGTTGTTCTCCTGTGGGCGCATTGCTTCTCTTAGGTTTGCAGTAAAGTCAGACACGTATTCTTGAAACCCATGATCATCGTCATATTTAAGATGTTCATAAGAGACTGACGACACGTTAAAGCCTTCGTCTTCAATCCACTTAATCACCTGCTCCAACTGCCAATCAGCAGCGGCACGCATGTCACATTTATAAAACACACCTTCAGCAATCTTTTCGATGATTTGGTCAGTCAGTGGGTGTTTGGTCATGAGTTTGATGCTTACACCTTAGGGACAATCTCAAAGTTAGCTATTTTTAGATGGGCAACTCTCCAACACTTTTTGATTTTTTATGTCGATCAATAAAGTTTCGGGCAGATTGCTCATTCCTACACACTTTGAGTTGCTGACCATTGTGAATAATGACAACTTTGTTTTTGTTTCCTGCTAAGGGAACAACAGCATAAAACTTCAAAGAGTCATTCCAGTTTCCAATAGTAAATCCTTTAGACATAAATTACCTCTTGATAATAGTTTCACACACTTCACCCTGCTCAAATACAACATCAAGTGCTTTTTGGACTTTCTTTGCAGTTGCAATACCAACCTTATCACTATCACCAGAGACGGGTATAATCACCTTGCCAAATGATTTGCGGTAAAGTTGATACTGACCAGCAGGAATAGCACCAGACTTCATGTCAGCAGCATCTTCATGATGAAGTCGAAGTGTGCGACCAACACTTTGTAGAAGTCCAATGTAATTCATATTCCTCATAAAAACAACTGCCTCAAGACCACTTACAGAAATACCTTCACTGATAATAGAATGATGAAGAACAACAAACTTCTTATCATTATCCTTACCCCAAGCATTTAGAGTATCAAAGAATACTTCACGCTTGACTTTCTTGCCATCAATCATCGCACCAGTCTTAGATGTAATCACAAGAACAGAATAACCACGCTCCTGCATCTCCTGAGAGAAACTGGACTTAGACATCAATCCAACAATCTGTTTTGTCGATTTAGAACAGATTAGACCCTTATAGATACATTCACCCTCAATAGTCTCCAGAAGGTGCTTACAGTCCCTCTCAAAGACGTTAGAGGAGTTAATCTCAAGTCTCTTTACACTGACTTTAGGAGGAACAATAAACCCACCACTCACAAGTTCAGGTGCAGGAACATTACAAATCACCTGACCATAAACTTGCTCATCATTCATACCGGGTTTGTTGTTAGTTGCAGAATAAACAGGAGTAGCAGTGTGGAAAAAGCAAAAGTTAGCATTAGTAGAGAAATGCTTGGTGGCAGGAAAAAAGTTTTTCTTGACTGAGTTATGACTTTCATCAAAATGAATGGTGTGAACATTAAGACCTGCTTCCTGAATACGATGCAGAGAATGATAAGTAGTGAAAATAAGTTGCTTACTGTATGCTTGTGCAGACCAGTTGTGAATAATGTTAGGTTTGGTGCTGCTAAAGTGTTCTGTATCTCCACTATGCACATGGAGCACAGCAGCATCATCAATCTGCTCAAGAAACTCAGAGGAAAGTTGCTGTGCTAAGAGTATTCTTGGTGAAACAACTACGACAATAGTTTTAGCACCATCATTAGATGCAAAAATGTTCTTGACATGAGTAATCATAGAAAGCGTCTTGCCTCCACCAGTCGGAACTATGACCATTCCTTTTCGATTAGTAAGCATGGCATCAACTGCCGTTAATTGATGTGGTCGAAGAGTGATGGTCAAGTGATGTGTGGTAATCTATGGACTTATCATACAATAAAAAACCACCCCTGTGAAGAGGTGGTGTGACGGATCGCAAACTGGTTCTATTTAATAATTCCTTCTGAAATATCATTAAGAATGAATCTCAACCTGTCAATTGTTTCTTGGTCAAGATAGTTGTGTAGCAAAGAATCTTTAGAATAACAATCAACAATCAGTTCAATAGAGTCTTCTACTGAAGAAATTGCTTCTTCTCTGTCAGCAAAATCTGAAAAATTAAACTTCATTGGTCTCCTTAGAACAATTCAAGCATAGCACATCAACTTACAGATGGACACTTTAACATATGTCACATACCAACTTTTAGATAAGGAGACCCTTTTACATTTTTCCCAAAATAATCATTTGCTTCAAATCTTTTATTATTAAAAATTATGTATCCTCTACCACTTGCTGCTGCATATAAGGACAACAACACTTGTTTTTTTACCAATTCATTGATGTTTTCTGCATATTTTGAATACATATATCCAAATTCAGCATTTGCAAGGAGAGCAAATCCTTTTTTATACTTTTCCTCAAAACCTTTAAATTCTTTTTTTGCCCAGTTTGTTGATCCCAGTTCAGAAGACTGTTTAATTGATTTAATTTCACTTTCAGTTAAGACAATTCCATTTAATATTCTTTCATTTCTTAGTTTTGCTGTTTCTGGTCCACGATTACCCTTGATTTTATTAATTTCTGTTTTTAAGGTTTTATATTTTTCTTGATCTAATTTTGATTTTTTCTTAGACAAAACTTGTTTTTGATAGATTTGCTCAAATTTTTCCCTTGTCTGTATTTTTTGCCGCCTTTGATTTTCTTTAGTTTTTTCACTCAAACCAAAATATTTTCCCATTTTATTATTATTATTTGATAGAAAATTAACATATGAATCAAAAAACTCTCCTAAGACCAATATCGGTTTGTAATTTATTGTGATTTCTTTTTTTCCGTCATTTATGATTACTTCTCCCTCACTTTTGGTAATAAATTTTAGGTATTCTTCTTCATAGATTTTAGGAGTAATTACATTTTTTTGCGTTACTGGATCTTCATCAGTTAATAAAACATGAACTAACTTTTTAAAATCATTTGATGTATAAAGAGTAGCATTATATTTCATATTTGATAATGAAGAATCTCCCATCTTAGCCATCTTAGTATCATTAAAATCTACACCATGTTTGTTACATGCATTGTAAAAATATTCTTTTCTCTTTATCTTCATATAAGTTAAAAAAGTTCTTAATTTTGGAATGTCTTTGACCAGATTTTTAAAATATGTAAGTGTTATTCCCCCCTCCCCAGACGCAGACCCACTGCCTGCTTGAGAAAAGTAAACAGAGTTTTGACCTCCACCAAAATTAGTCCACATCGTATAATCATATGACTTGACTTTATTCAAGTTAAGATTTTTGATATTCAACTTATACTTAACTTCCAATCTATCATTAGCAGAGAATATAACTGGTTCTAAATCTATAGTTTCTTTAATCAAGTCTTCAAAGTTAGAAAGAGAACGAACTTTGGCAGCAGCAACTAAAGAAGTTAGTAAAAATTGAAACTCATCAACATCATTATCATATTCTTTGGCAGAGTTTCTATCCAAATTTACCAACTTTAAAGGAAAATTTTCGGATAATACTTGTTTTAATGAAATGTTGAATATATCTTTTACCAACCATGCTCTATTCATATATTCATTATATTTTTTAGGAGTTAGTAATTTTTTAATTATTGAAGGGTTTTTACTCACCTCACTCCATTTTTTTAACTTATTTGTAATTGTTTGAAATTCATCAAGATCATTGTAAGTTTCTGAATTGTTATGAATCAACATAACATCTGCAATATTAATTTTATCTGAATTTAGGTTAGATAAAATTCCAGGAGACCAATTTTGTGCTTTTGCAACATCAGTCGAATTAAAAACTGTTGCCCAATTTTTAATTGCAGTGGCACATTTTTCCTTAATTACAAATGCTTTATTGTCAGTTTCTTTTTTATCTGGTCTTGATATTGTATATTGACTTAGAACAACATTTAATTTTTTTCTTGTTGCTTGAGCACTATAAAATGATCCTTTAATCCACATTTCATATTTTAAATTACCCTTTTTATCCTTTTGTCCATAAGCAGATCTATATGTAGAGTGTCTTTTAAAATTTCCAGATCCTATTTGATTATTTTCTAAAGACTTGTCAAATTCTTCTGGTGTTTTATTAGAGTCATCAGTTATCATACCCAAAAAATCATCTACATCATTGTTTGGATACTTATCAATGTACCTCAATGCAATACAAAAAAGAGATTCATTTAGTTCAGTTTTTGGATCTGCCATAAATTTTTACCTTTCTACGAATAATAGGTTCTGTATTACAAATCATTATCTATAGATGAGAACTGTTCAGGAAGTTCTTATAATCTTTAACCTATTTGGATTATATCCTTTTAATACAAGTGCAGACCAAATTTCAGAGCATCTGTCTTTGGTAAGATTTTCGTAATCTTCTAATAGATGCCATCCATTAGTTCCTTCTTCTTCAATTTTATATAAGGGTTTGTTCATAAGTCTATATTAGAAATTGCTGATCCTACTACTCTTGTGTAAAGATGTAAAGTGTTTTCCTGTTCACATTTCAAATGAAATCTAGTCATCTCAATAACTGCTTCTTTAGTCATACCAAATAAAAAATCTTCTCCAGTATCTTTACGGACACTTTTCCACAAAACAAAACCTTTCTCAACACAAAATGCGTCATCAATCCATTCACGATCTTGGTTTAGTTTTGAACTTTTTGAATTTTCTTCCACCTTCAGATTTGTATCGTTGGATATATCCTGATCTATAGTCTTCATAGGGAAAATAAGCAAAGTGTTCAAGTTCTTTTTTACCTTGCTTTATAGTCCAACTTAGACCGAAAGGAAAGGTTTTGTGAAAAGGTTCTGTAACCGGTTCTATTTTAACTCTTTTTGAAATCATTCTTCAGATTTTTTAGATCTCCTAGATCTTTTAGATTTTTTAGATGTTTTAGGTGCAATTCCACCTACCCATGCTTCATTTTCTGGTGTTGAAGGATCATTAGGAATGAAATGACCATTTTCATCTCTTGCTCTTACTGGTTCTTCGGTAACAACTTCTTCAACAACTGGTTCAGGTGCTGGAGAAATTACTTCTGCTGGTTTTGAGGGAACCGCGACTGGAGTAGGTTGTGCAGGTGCTGCTGGAGAAGGTGCTGCTTTGCCTTGTATAAGATTTCCAAATCTAGACATAATTTTTTTTGATTACTATTTTACTATTTATTTTTTATGAATTACCATACTCATGTTATTGAATTGTATTTTCATCATTGCAGTTTCTTCTATTCTTAATGTATTCTAAGTCACTCCAATAACATGAATGACAAACAACAAGAATATGCGTTTTTTTGTGCATACCAACTAAAGAATCCGGTTTATCTTTTGTACCAACTTCAATCGTAATGTAATCTGCACACTTGAAATAAACCCACCCTTCATCAGTAAAGCGACTTTGCTTACGATCCCATTTTACATAATCATCAACTTGAGGTTTATATGACATCAGATAATAAAATATTTAAATAAAAATACTTTTTAGATTACATGGACAGTTTATACGATTTTATGTATTATGTCAATCCTCTTTCGCAAACCAACCAATAATACACAGAATACCTACAATAATACTAATCGGAAGAATAATGTGCCAATACTCTATAACCACCCAAAGTAATAAAAGAAGAGCAATCAGAAGTGCAGAACCTCCAATGTCACTGAAATCTAAACCAGAACTTCCTTCATTAGGAGAATTATATGAGTTGGTGCAATGAACAATGCAACCAGGATTACTCCTCTCAACTTTGGCAACAGCATCATGTGATGTTAATGCTTCAACAGTTTCAGTGTAATACTGAAAAAACTGACTATTCGGACCAGGACGAACTTGAATCTCGTAAAGCATGGTTTTGTCTTAATTACAAATATAATACATTAAAAAAGACCCCAGTGAGGTCTCAGTGGTCACTCTGGTGTCTGGCACACCCCTAGACTCCTAACCATCAAATCAGCAAATCTTTCCATTTTTTCATAGTGAACAGATGCAGGATTTTCTTTAATTGCATTTTTCAACAGACTCAATTCATGATGTTCTTCTTTTGTGAGTTCTAAGTGTCCGTTTCTGGGTAATGTCATTCTAATTTATGAGTGTTATGAAATCCTAACACTATTTAACCAAAAAGTCCAATTTGTTTATTTTATCTTTAATTTACTTCACTCATCATCATCAAAAGTAATTCCAAAGTTTCCTCTACTTCCAGGTTTACGATTTTCTAGCATGTCAATAATTCTATCAAAAGAACCAATTTGGTCAATGGTTTGAATTAAATCTGAAATCTGTTTACATACTAAAGGTCTTTCATTCTTTGCTGCCCAATGAAGAGCATTTCGAAGACTTCCTTCTGCTTCCTTTAGATTTTCGGACACCTTTTCACTAAGAGCCATAATACCTTTTGAGTTGTTCGTATAATTTTACATCATAAGATGTAGTTTTGTCAATTGTTTTCTAGAAAACCATTTTCCTCCCAAAATTTTTCCCAATCTTGTTCTTGTGCATTTGAAATCTTTTTTTCTTCAGGTGGCATCCAAAATCCATCATCAGACATTGTATAACCTTCAGCAATCACTTCATCATAAGTTTTATTTCTGCCATAATCATAATAATGCTCTGAGTGAGAATAACCATCAGCAAGTACAACTTTCTTAGGAAGTTTATCTATAACTTGTTTGCATTTTTGTGCATACTTATCAAAATAATCAAATGCTTCTTTAACTTCATCATAAAATTCAGAAATAAATTCATCTGCTGTAATTTTTTCGTCAGATATGTATTCAAATATTGAATCAGAAAGTCGTTCCCTTTGTTGCTCGCGATAAGATTTCATAAAAAAGAGGAGGTTGTTCCTCCCCGTAGTATAGAGCACTTAGATGCTGTTGTCAAGTGTCTTATAAGAAAAGAATTTTAGGAAAGTGTTAATCTTGTACTTCCAATACCAACAACATTGAAGGTTAATGTGGAACCAACTACACTAATTTCTACAGGTCCACCAGTACCACTTGTAAATCCATCAGTTGCAGTTATAATTCCAGTTGCATTTACATTAGTTGCAGTTATAATTCCAGTTGCATTTACATCAGTTGCAGTTATAATTCCAGTTGTATTAATATTAAGGTCTCCCAACTGGAAGAAGTCAAAAGCATTAGAATACCTTACAAAATCTAAATTATCCCCATCAAAAGCAGGATCAATTAAAGTAACAGTGCTACCAGTAAGAGCACTAAATTCACTATTAGTTAATCTTACACCATTCAAATAAACTTCAACAAGACCTATAGAATAATCTACATTAAATAAAGATTGCCCTTCAGTTGCAGTAATTGTAAATGTATCAATTACTTTTTCCCTAAAGGCAGTCCAAGTAATACCTGCTCCTGTATTTGCAAGATAATAATCCTGTTGCCCTGTAGTTCCTCCAACAGTCAACAATCCATTAATTTCTAGATTATTAAGTGTAGAAATTCCACTGACATTTAAGTTAGTTGCAGTAATGTCTGTTCCAGATACTGCACCTTGAAAAATTCCAGATGCTGTTACAATTCCAGTAAATTCTGCCTCAGTTGCACGCAACTTTCCAAAGATTGTCAAATCACAATCTGGTGTTGTGGTTCCTATTCCTACTTTTTGAGTATCTGCATTAGCAAAAATTAAACTCTCATCAACCTCAAGACCATTACGAATGATAAAATTCTTATTTACTGCCATTGAGGTTCACTCTCCCCTCTTGATGTTTACTAGATTTATTTATCAATTCAATGTGTCTTCCATGAATTGAGAAATAACTTCTGCAAATGGTTTACGGTAATCATTTACACCATAGACATTAGAACTCTTAAAGAGACCTCCTTTTGTTTGTTCTGCAATCGTAAGAGTGTCTTGTAATTGATTAACATGTTTAATCCAATTTGGAGGAGTTGCTGACCTTGTAATTGTGTAATCGTTTGTATTAGTTCCAGTGAATGTTATGTAAGCATAAGGTTCTGTATAATCATTTCCATAGAATAATACACCATCATAACCATCAGTAGATTGATAACCTGAAAGAGCAATAACTCTGTATCTTCTAAGATCTAATTCTTCAAGCAAAGTTCTTGAATCATTCTGAACTAAAATTAAATTAGAAAGTGCATCAATAGATAAATTATGAGGTTCCACCCATCTTTCTGTTTTATTTTGAGTGTTTCCAGCAATTACTAAACCTGCATCTGCACAATCCGTAAGAAATTTATCGTATGATGCTTGAACAGTGGAAAGTTTCATACTACCGGAAGTATCAATAAACAATGAAATCAAAGTATTTACTGGATAAGTACTTAATCCACAAATTGTAAACCAATCAGATACAAGAAGGTCATCGCCTTCATCTCTACTAACCTGAGAATAAAATAATCCTGGTAATGGAGCAGTATCATCCACACCAGAGGGTATTAATACATCACTTTTTGTATAACCAGTCTCAATAGGTTGTAGTAAATAAAATGGTCTATTGGGATAATTTGATCTAAAACTATTCCAATCTGCTTCTATCTGCTGGGCATCTTCAGGAGAACCAACATTAGGTACTAACTGATTAGACTCATCAATCACACTAATACAAACTACAGGTTCATTTACTACATTTAAACGAAGAGAATCAGCAAGTAAATCTGGTGGACCATCGAGTTGTTCTTTAGAATTAGTTATTATTAAAGTATAACATTCTCTTCTAACTAAAGATGAAATTACCGTTCCAAAAAAACCTGTCAATTGTGTGTCGATGTTACTTGGAGTTGTAAAAATAGAAGCTATGTTACCATGAACATCAGCAGAATTAAATCCAGTTGGATCTGGGTTTATTAATCTACCACCATCTGGAAACTGATTGAGAGTAGTGTCACATACATTAATTGTATGAGTATTTACATTACTATAGTAATTATTCACCCAATTTGTTTTTGTTGCACTACCAGTAATTTCACCTCTCATAAAAGAGTTATTAATTGATAAAGTTCCATCAGGATTTGTGATAGTTATTGTCCCTAATGATGAATTTCTACCCTTCTGTCCCATGTAACCGTAAAGATTTGGAAATCTTTCTAAATCATTTCCAATCTTCTTATCAACTAAAGAATCTTGAAGTGCTTCTATAAAAATACCATCATTATAAAATGGAACAGTTTCATCTAATGTTCTCGTAATTGTTATTAAATCAAGCAGGTCACTAAATGTCTTATTGTGGTCTACTGCCCATCTTTCACCTTCATTAAAACTATTTCCAGCAATTACTAAACCTGCATCTGCACAATCCGTAAGAAATTTATCGTATGATGCTTGAACAGTGGAAAGTGTCATACTACCGGAAGTATCAATAAACAATGAAATCAAAGTATTTACTGGATAAGTACTTAATCCACAAATTGTAAACCAATCAGACAGAGAAGATGTAGACTTATTGTCACGATTGACTTCAGAATAAAATAATCCATAATCAGGGGCAACTCCTACAGGATCAGTATCATCTACGCCAGGAGGTATTAACACATCACTTTTTTCATTATTTTTTCCTGTTCCTGATCTTACAGTACCAATAGGTTGTAGTAAATAAAATGGTCTATTAGGATAAGTTGCCCTAAAAGAATTCCAATCTGATTCTATTCGTTGAGCATCTTGAGGAGAACCAACAGTAGGTATTAACTCATTAGACTCATCAATCACACTAATGCAAATTACAGGTTCTCCATACAAATTTTCAGTATTTAAATCACTTTCACTTGCATGAAGCATCACATTTAACCCCATAAGGGTATTATTACCCTTATTATTGAGTGAGATTAAATTATTCCTAGAAGAACCCTGTAGTGCCATTTAATTAACTTCCGTAAGGTGCGTATGTTGCAAGAACTTCCCAACCAGTTCCAACTCTCAAGATTGTAAATCCGAGGAAATAATAACCAGCATCAGTGCCAACTGGAGAAAGATTATTTAACCAGTAAATGTCTGTACCCTCAGTTAATGTTGCTCCATTAACTTTGAATACAATGTTTTCTAAACTAAGAACTGGAGACGCTGCTTTTAACAATACACTATAATTTAGTGACCTTTCATCAGTTGTTGGAACATTAGTAATATCAATTATAGTAATGTCGGTACTTGTAGTTCTGGTGATGGGACCAGTAGTAAAGTCACAAGTTAAAGTACCAGAAGAACTAGATTGGTTCTTATAAATGTCAGATACTTGTGTAACAGTAGTTAAACCTGCAAGTGTAGCACCTCCAGTTACAGAAATTGAGGACTGGAAGACTGCTGGTCCAGCACAAGTATCACCAGCATCTCTATTAAATGGATTATATCCAAGTCTTGCAGGAATGTCCGTGTAGTATCCACCAGTCTGACCTGTTCCAACATGAATTAACTTAGTTACACTTCCTTCAATTTTATTTGTAGAATCTCTGCGAACAATTGTGTTTTCAAGTTCTTCATCAGAAGATACAAATCCTTGCAGGAAGTTTGCATTTAGATTAGTTACAGTCGTAGAAGAACCTACAATAAATGGCGCAGTTCCAGTAGTAGCAGTAGATTCTAATTGTCTCGCAGTTACCTTAGAACTTCCTCCATTTAATTCAAGTTGACCACTTCCGCTACTAACAATAAGTTCCGCAACTTCTGTTATTCCACCATACCACTTGAAAGAATAACCAGAAGATTGTGGTACAGAGTGCCATAATGCATTTGGTTCTACACCAACTGCATAATTTGTATTGACAGGATTAATAACATTTTCATAGATAATTCTTGTTCCAATACTTGTTGTGGCAAATGAAGGAGAAGATTGTCCAATAATACCTGTACCAAAATCAATTTCGTTAATTGGAACATCAAATGTTATTGTAGCAATTCCAGAATTAACTAAAGTCGTAACTTCTACCCCAAAACCATCAGCAGCTCCCTTAAAATCAATTGCAGATGCTGCCCCTTGAAGTAAACCTTCATCATAGATGTCAATTTCATTATCTGCAGCAAGTCCTGTACCATCAATAACATAATTGGTAGTCTTTGTTAAACTATCAAATGTTGACGAAACATTAATGTCACCCAGAGCACTAATGTTAACTCTAGTAGACAATCCTACAGAATCCGATGAAGTTGTAGCAATACCAACACCAGAAATTAATTGATTCAGTTCACTTGAATCTTTAATCCAACCCCATTGCTTCCATTCATTTCCTTTAGTATAAATCCAACCAACATTATTAAATTCTTCAGGTTCAGTTCTTATTACAGCATCACCATAGTTTCCTGCTTCTGTTGGAGTAGAAAGACCAACAGTAATTTTTCTAGAGATGGCAGCGTCACCTTGAAGGAATAATGAAGTTGCTTCAATACCTTTATCTGATGTTGATGTAAGTTTTTCATTGAATACTACAGGACCATCAAACTCAGAAACTAATGTAGAATTATCGCCACCTTCAACTCTTAGAGACCTACTAACAGAAATTTCAAGTGGAGAAATAACATCAAATCCAACACTAAATGCACCAGTATCAATTTCTTCCCCAGTTACTGTAGGAACAGGAGTATCAAAAACTTCTTCTTTACCAGTAGCAGAATTAACTTTCTTGTTACCAGTATAGAAGTCACCATCACTATTCATTGCAGTGAAGATTACAATACCACCATTTTCTTTTGTCGATTGAGAGATCAATTCTTCTTGAGGAGAAAGAACTCTATCTTGTCTTTCTGGGAACGCAGTGGAGTAGTTTCCAGGACCAAATCCAAGATACTCAAAAGTATGCCCAGAAGCGCGAATAATAGAATTTCTTCTAAACTCAACGGATTTTATAATTATTTTCTTGACAACAGAATTAGCATCATGTGTTTGTCTTTGACTTCCTAATAGTGATCTAAACACACCAACAGTATTTGAAGTTACTGTAGTCTTAATTCGGAAAATTTCTCTATCAACTTGTAGATAATCACCAACTCTAAATCCTTTGATGATTGCATCAGAAATTACTAATTGATCTGGTGCCCCCGAATCAGAAGAAAGTAATGTTGTAATTGTAGATTCAATACCACCATACTGAACTACATTCCTTCCTGAGTTTGACTCAGTTTCTTTTTCAAGTCTTCCAGATCTTGAGTTATTTCCTTTCAAGTATGCTTCAGGAGACCCAGTTACAGGAACAGAAGTATCATTAACACCAAACTCAACTTCAACTGATAACAAACTTAACTTTTTAGTTACGCTAACAATTTTATTTAAGAAACTATTATCAAATCCAACAAATAACAAAGAATTATCAACATTTAATCCATGAGAAGATGCAAAAGTAACAATACCAAGTCCAGTTTCATTGTTATATGTAACTGAAGAAGGTGTCAATAATTTTCCAGTAAGTGAACTCAGATTACTTCCAAAATCAACAGCAGTAGTAGAAAATCCAGTAACACTATTTGCAGATTCAACTTCAATTTCAGTTACACTTGATGTGATTCCAGTAACCTTATAGAGATTATTATATCCATCATAATCTTCAGATAACCCATCAATTTCAAATGTTAAATCCTGATAATCAGTAACCGCATCTACTCTAACAACAGCAGCAGTAAATCCAGTAGTTGTTCCAATTCCAGCAGCAGGAATAATTTGTAATGTATGACCGATTCCATAGGAACTACCTGGATCCATGATAACTACATTACTAACTTGACCAATAGCAGTAACATCTACTTTGACATTAGCATTTGATCCAGTGATGCTTCCTGCAAATCCAACAAGATCTGCTGCATAATAAGTATCTTGTCCGATGTAGTTAGAACCAGCATTTAAGACAGTTAAACTAGTAATTCCACTAAGTCCATGATCAATTTCAGTGAAGATTGTATGTGCAGTTCCACTACTTGAAATTGCACCAGTAATTCCCATTCCAATTTTTAAATCCGTAGAAACTTTTTCTATTGACTCCTTTGTCAGACTATTCTCAGGATTATTGATTACAACTTGACCAATTGGACTTGATAATGCAAAAGATCTAGAAGATTTTGGATCTGCATTCGGATTATCTCTATTTAACTGAGGATATAGAAATTGTACTGGTTGAGAAAAACTAGATTCTTGGAAAGGAGAAACTGTAGGAGAATTAGAATCATTAATTAAGAATAACTGATAAATTCCATCTTGTTTTCCCTGAATAAAAGGTTGAAGTTCAACACTCCTATAAACTTGCAAACAAGTTGGAATAGATTTTTGCGTGAACTTCGGAAGATTAGAATCTCTTACAGTGGTATCACTCTGGAAATTACCAGGATCATCAGTAAGAGCATAAGTGAACTTTTTAGAAGTTAAAATGGATGTTACTTCAAATTCACCATTAAATCCTTTTTCAAAATTTGCTGTTGTATTTCCAACACTAACAATATTTTCAATCTTAATTTCAGAACCAACTGAAAGATTATGTGGAAGTTCAGTGTAAACTGTAGAAATTCCCGAAGAAGACCACTCTGCATCAGCAACAATTGATGGATTCCTCAGTTGATTGGAATTTGCTAATGTAATACTATTACCAAAGTAAACATCATCAGAAATTTCTGTATCTGAAAGTCCGGTTGTGTTGCTTTCTTGAATAATGTATCCATCTAAAGGTGGTCTTGCATTATTCTGGGCATTCTTAGGAAGAACATATCTAACCTTATAAATCGTATCAATTAGATTTCTAGTGTCAAGAGTTCTTTCGACATAAGTTCTGGAAGTTGCTTCACCAATTCCAGAAACTCCAACACTGTTTATAACATCATAAAGAGTATTATCTGTTCCAGAGACGTTCAGATACCAATTAGACCTTGCTTGGTCAAACTGAATTGGATGCCCAACATCTCCAGAAGATTTATCAGTTACCTTACTGATGATTTTTAAGTTACCGCCTTTAGAATTAGGAACAATTGGACTATCAGTAAAAACATCACTAAGTGTAGATGCTAGTTTTATTTCAGTTGAAGTTATTCCAGAAACAGCATCAGTAATTACATAATAAACATTATTGTTTATTAGTCCATCAGGAAGATGACCATTGTCACTGAATACTCTTACCTTTTCACCATCAATAAGTTCATGAACTGTTGTTAAACCAATAATACCATTAGTATCAATATCATTTTCAGAATCATTATTAACTCTAGATACATCATATGATTTTTCTTTACTCAAATCACTCTCAGGCATAGTAATTCTGCATGAGTAAGTAGAAACTATTCCACTCTGAGCAATTTGTGCATAAAGAATATCATTTTCCTTTGCACCAACTCTATAACCATCAACTACATTACTTGGAGGAGCATCCTGATTAGTTTCATTATAGATGTAAAGTCTAGTTGTAGTTCCTACTCCAACAGATACAGATGTTGTTAATCCAACATCAATCGGCAAAAATTCTACACTAGTTTGAGTATTTTTTATTTTCTGTGGAGATACAAAGTGAGTGATGTATCCACGATCATCTTTAGGGAAAGAATCATTTCTAAATCCTCTTGCAACTAAAGATTTTGCACCAAAATTAGAATTAGAATTCGTTATCGAATGATCTCCCCCAGATTCAACAACAAAATGTTCAGCATAACCAATAGCAAAAATAGAAACTAACTGAATGATTGCATTATTCGATGCCTTAATGTGATAATTTCTATAAGATGGTTTGAATACTGCTCTGGAATCAGTATGAATGTCAGTAACAACACTAGAATCTTCATATTCACCTAAAACTTCATTATACTTAATAAATGCATTATCATCTTTTTGAAGGCCGATTCCTGTGAACTGAGCCACGACCATTGACTTAAATCCACTGACGAGATTACCATCAGCGTGCATTCCACACATTCCATATACAGAACGCAAAGAAACGTTAAATATATATGGAGAAGCAGATGTTACTGTATCAACACTAAAGTTAATAGTTGCGCCATTAGATGAAGGAGCAGTGTCTACATTAGTAATTCTAGAAATATAAGTGAATTGTGTATCACTAACTACACTTGAAATCAGATACTGACCATCATAAACATCTAATGGATTAGTTGAAGCAACACCAGAAATTTGAATTGGAGAGTTTACACTCAGTTCTGTTAGAGATTCTTCTAAAGTAACCGTTACAGTAGTTCCAGATGCAGAAATAGATGCAATGTTAGCTTCTGCTCCTCTAGATCCAACAATCCTATACTCATCAACTACAGTTTCAATATCCTCATCATCTTCATCAATTTCCCTTCCACTGTTTTGTCCATAAGCAACTGAAATTTTAGCATAATACATGCCGAGATCAGTTTTTGTTGTCTCAAGATTTGAGATAAAAGTATCATCAATCTTTACATTATTAACTCCATCAACATATTCAAAACAAGTAAGTTTGTGATGAGAAAAATCAGGAGCAAATTGATTAATCGTAAAATCTTTATAACATAAGGCGTTTATGTCAGCATCGAAAATAGTAAATCCGTAGATAAAACATCCACCAGTTACTCTGAATACTGCAGATCTATTGATGTTTGCACCATCAACTTCATCAGGATTAGGAACATACCTTGGAATAATTTTAGTTTTTCTAAGGTCAGAACCTACGATAGATGTTCCTCTTGGAACAATGACACCACCATAAATTGAATTTAATTTATAAAGTTGATTATTTTCAGATAAAACATCAAAGTTACTTAGTAAATTAAATTCAGTAAAATCAGTGTAGTTGTCAAACCCACCTCTGGTTATATAAGTACCATCATCTTTAACAACTATACCAGGTCTATTATCTACAATGTGTTCACCTGGTTGTAATAAAATAGTTGTCTTACTAAATCTATCATTATTGTTACCAACTTGATATGAAAACCTAGCCGCCTCAATAAGTGCCCTCTGAATAGTTTTAAATGGTCGAGTAGGAGAATTGCCCTGATTCTCAACACTATCAGTAGAATCTAAGTTATTAGGATCAACATATAAAATATTTCCTCTTACTGACTTCAGAAAATTGTCTAATCTAGAAAGACCCATTTTATTAATGCTTTTAATTCCGTTATAAGTTATTTATCCACAAAAAAACCTCCGTTTCTTAAATGACTAATCAACAGGCATACATTCTGGATTTTCTAATTCTAACTCAAACATAAGAGGATGACATTCTTCTTCTACCAAATAAGAAGAAGATCTATAAAGATCTTCAGGTTCCCATCTTCGTTCTTTATCTGCTAAATCAAACAATTCACGATTGAAATCACAATCTATAGGTGCATCATCAAAAGTGAATGGAATGTTATTTATGAAATACATAAGAACAATCATTTGTCCTTTATTATACCAGCAGTATTTGGCGTCAATACGGTATCTCATAGTCTTTTTGACTATTTATTTCTTTGTCGTAAATGTTAATATGGGCGACTGGACTCGAACCAGCACTGTCGATATTTTAAGTATCGTGTCTCTTCCTGATTGGACTACACCCACAAGACATTACACTTATCCGTATGCTATGTGGGCATCACACCCAGTATACTGACAGTTTGTAATGGAGTAAGACACAATTTCCGTTGTGAATATTCAAGGGGGTTTATCCTCACCAACAGGGTTTCGGTATATCCGAACCGATGAGCACCTTGATTGGAACGTCTCAAGTTCCTAATGCCCGTTGTCGGTTACGATCCGACCTTCTATCTGTTATGAGCAGATCGCCTTCACCAGAGGGCCAAACGGGCAAGCAAAGAGTTTATAAAACTCCCCTGACTACCAAGTCTCACGAGCAGATGATGAACTACTGAGCTTCATTATTTTGCTCAGTGTGTATTCGTATTAGTTCATCATCAGCAGGCATCATGACTGCTGCCTTACCATCTTCTCTTACAATACCTATGGTTTCACCGTTTTCGACTCTTTCCATAAGATCATCAAAATTGTCTTCCCATTCTTTCAGGGTAAAAATTTCCATTTAACCTCCATCAATTTGGCAACCTGCTAATGCTCCACCTACAATACCTAAAGGAATTGCCCAGATGCGACCATCTCCACGAGAGAGAGCAGCACCTGCACCACCTCCAGCAATACCACCAAGAATACTACCTTCAATACAAGAATTGTCGTCTACAGAACTGTTGTAATCATCATAATGTCTATGTGTTTTTCTACAAGGAACTTCGATCTTATCACGATAAGACTTTACATAACCAAGACGTTGAGAGTTTCCTGGCACATACTCTTCTCTATAATCTGTACGATAACATTTCTTTTCAGTCACTCCCCCACGTTGATAATGAGTAATTTCAGCAAGTGCTGATGTTGGAGTGAGAGATATAAGGAGCGCAAAAAGTGTTTTCATTTTACTGATTGGGAATTTCAATATTTACAATAGTTTCATACAGGACTAGCATAAAGAAATTGGTCCTCATTAAGAAGGTTGTCATCAACCGTAGAACGAATAAACTTTACGACATTAATGAACTCATCAGCAGTATCACAAACTAATTCTTGTTCTGTACCTTCATTAGAATAGATACGAATTGTTTTGTGGAGTGGGTCTGCTACACATCGAGTCACATACTCTTGATCGTTCATTAGTGTGTTCAGTTGATTACCTTAGTAGTATAAGTGATTTGATGGCAAAGGTCAACCCTCAGTGGACACTTCTTCAACTGGTTCTGTAACTGGTTCTTCAGGAAGAGTAACACCAATTTGAGTAAGGTATTCAATAATACCTTGCAGTTTTAAGAAAAGTTCTCTTTTAGTTGTCACTTGAACCTGTAGTTCTTCAATTTCTTTTTGAATACTATTGCGACGATCAATTAGTTCTTTGAGATGTTGCTGTTGTTCCATAATTTTTCAATGTGAGTTTATATTATAAATGATAACTGTCTCTCAGTCAACTAATTCATCCTGTTCAACTACGAGAGATGGAATGTCCTTTCTCTCGCCATGAACAGTGTAAAAACAATCAATAGGCATTCCACCTTTAGATTGTAATTGAACTGTCTCAAGACTCCACCCTTTAACAATTACATCTTGATGAGCACCAATTGGTGTTAAGTTTACAGTAATAGTTTTTTTATCTACGAGGTCTTTCCAATAATCAGGAAGAATGATTTCAGTCGTATTTCTTACTCTTCCACGAACATATACTGCATATTCTGGACCTTCAAGACATCCATGCCACAACCTGACACCTTCTTTATCTGGTGATGGGTGTGGAATATTAAATGCTTTCGAGTTTGCACTAAATGAACCTGCTGATACCAACCCAGTAAAAGTTCCAGTTGCTGCAAATATAGCACTCAGACCAGTAATAGAAGTATTTACTTGTAAAGTATCAATCTGAGCGTTGCTATGATATCTGGGACGACAAGCGCCTGGAGGAAGAGTTGCTGGTGTAAACTTATTATTAGTGAATTTGGATATATAAGAAAAATTAGTTGATGGATCACCCCAAACTGGTGTATCGCTACAATCTCTTGGTTCTTGAGGTAATGGCTTAAATGATGGTATTTCGGTCATTATTTTTCTCCTTTTATAATCTTAGTTTTTAATGTCATAATTATATCCTGCGATAGATCTTTGTCTATTATCACCTGGATAATCCTCAATCTCACCTTCATACTCAACTATAAGTTTTTCGGTGTCAATTCTTTCAGCATAAGCAAGATAATAACAATTTATATCTAAACCATTCTCTTCACTTAAATAAATTACATTATTATCTATTTTAGTAACTATTATGTTTTGATGATAATTTTTTGGAGTGATGTTTACAGTAATACTATCACTATTAACTAATTTTGTCCAATATTCTGGAAGATGTATTTCATTATTACCTACAAGATTACCTCTATAGTAAACAGCAGCTTCTGGTCCTTCTACACAAGCATGTGTTAATCTCCACCCTTCTTTTGTTGGGTGAGGTATGTCAAAATCTTTTTTTAATTGAAGAATATCTCTACCACAGGAACCTATAACTAATCCTTGCGCTAAAAGATTAGCACCTACAACTGTATCTGCAGAAACATTAAGATTACCAAGAATTCCAGCACTACCGATAGTTGCCAGAGAAAATGGATTTGCTGGTGGACCATAACAAAATCCACCAGGAATAAGTGGTGGTGTAGCATCTGTATTGATCATTGGACCAATCATTACAGATGCCCAAGTGTTTGGGAAAATAGGAGCACCAAAAACAGATGGTCCTTCAATGTAAGAACTTCCTCTGACCGCAGTAGGACCAGTTCCCATTACGGCAATAGGAAATCCTAATCCATGAATTAGATGATGACTTGATGAAAGGGTATCAACGTTGAATGCCATTTTTATGTTACTCTACATTTTTATTATAAACGATAAAATGAAAATAATCAAGTATATGCCTGACTTAAGAGATAAGATGCAGTAGATGTTGGATTTGTTTTGTCGGGTTTAGTGGATGATGCACTACTTAATCCTCTAACAAAATTAGAGGTTAATTTTAATGCACCATTAGCTCTCAAATCTAATGTGAATGGAGTAAACAAATCAATTCCTGCCTTCGCATTTACCTTAAAATTCTGAGTTTGTATGTTTACTGCAGTATTTGAATCTAACTCAATAACTCCTCTTGTATTGTCAGTTCCATTTGCAATCAACTCAATATCTTGGGCTTCTAATCTTATTTTCCCATTAGGAGATTTTAAAACAATATCTCCCATCTCAGAGAATACAAAATATCCAAGACCATCTGGTTCTAAATCAGTTCCACAAATAATTTGATAGGTTCCAGGACACCTATTAGTAGTCCATCCTTTTCTTACACCATTAATATCCATGGAGCAATAATGACGGGCATCAAATGCCTGAAGCATTACACCAGATTGAACAGTAGTTCCCAAATTTCCTTCATCATCTAACCAAAGATGCCCAAACTTAATCGTTCCTTTTGAACGGTGCCCAGTTACATGATTAGTCCTTTCTTGCTTTTTGCTCATATTTTTCTATCGAGGTATAATTTCAAGTTCTTTTTTTGATTCTTGAATTCCCACACAATCAACAACACTGATTAATGGAGTTCCTTGTGGAATTTCAGGTAATACATCGCCATCTTCATTTTCATTGAGTCTTGTTATATTAAAGATAGGAATAATGTTTGCATTAACTCCAGTATTAGAGTTTATAAAAATTCGAGGGAACTCTACAAATCCTATTCCCGGATTCAGTATATTAACTCGAATCAATCTTCCAGTATCATCATACTTAGGTTCTAATTCAGCACCATTTGAAGGTTCTATAACAATTTGATCACCAGATGAGTAGTTAACCCCAGTATTTTCAATGTAAACATCTCCAATTTCTAAGACAACATTATATGTATTGTTTGGAGTAAAGATAGGAGTATCTACTTCTTCTGTAGGACAATAAGTTGCTAAAATTCCAGACTCTTTAACTTTGATACCATTTACTGGACCCTTGCCAACAAGTGTTTGTATTAATTCACCATCTTCCTGCCTATAAATTTCCGCTCTTTGTCCTAATGGAGAAAATATTAAATCTCCTTTTAATACAGAAACACTGCTGCAAGGTGGATACACATTATAACCACCACAATAAACGATTGTGTCATTAGGACCTGAGAACTTTCTTCCTCCTGCTCCAGAACTACCATCAGGTGCTGGAAGATAACCAATTCCAGAATCTACAATTACAATCTTATCTATTCTCCTTCCTTCTGTAGATACAATTTCATCTACCGGAATTTGATTGATAGATATAGTGGAAATGCCAGAGGAAAATACTCCATCAGGCCCTGATCCACCAAGATTCTCCGTTTCAAAAATTGAATTTTCAAGATTAATTACATTTTTACTTGAAATTGGTGGTAAAGTGTCATTAATTAATGGATATTTTGGAATGAGGTCTGGTTTACCGCATCCATCCTTATCAAATATAATAGTGCTGTCACTATTACCATCTTCCAAAATAGCTATTGCAACTGCACCAACACCACTACCAGTTTGATCTGAAATTATAATTTTTGGTGTACTCGTATAAGTGGGCAATTCCGTGCCTGTACCAGTTCCTCCAGTACCTGTACCTGTACCTGTACCAGTTCCTCCAGTACCTGTACCTGTACCTGTACCAGTTCCTCCAGTACCTGTACCTAAATCAATCGCCAAAAGTTCTCCACTTGGACTAATAATTGGATTTCCAATATCCATAATCTCTCTTCTACCACCACCAATAGTTGATACTGTAGGTGGTCCAGAGAGAATAGGTCCAGAATTTAATCTAACATCTCCATAAACTTGCTCAGGGTTATTATCAGCATCATCATTTGCATTATCGAATACTTGACTAACTTGATTTTTAACAGAATCACTAAGATTAGATGATGAAGAAGAAGATGCACCACTAGCACAAACGTCTCCGTAAAGAAGACTCCAACAATTAATTGTTGCACAAGATGCTTCTTCTTCACAAGAAAAGAGTTGTAAAGCTCCAGTAAGTATGTCTAATCCAGATAATAATTTTCCACCAATATCTCCAAGCACTCCACCTGCAGAACCTAATAATCCACCAATAGCATCAGTAAGACCTTCAGCGGTTAATAAATTAGATGCTGTAGATAAAATTCCTTGTGCAACATTTATTCCACCACCAATAGCATCAGCAGCACCACCTAAATTTCCAACCAAGAAAGATCCAATCATAGAAGATGCAGATGAAAATAATGAATTTACTGTGCCTCCTATTATGTTAGTTAGAAAATTACCAACAAATGATTTTGCTGATCCCATTATTTTATTGAAAGCACAAGAAATTTTATCTAAAACTCCAGTGGTTTGAGCATCATTTGTGGCACTTCTTAAATTTCCTGGAATAAAATCTAATACTGTACCTAAAATTTTATTCGTTACATTGAGAGCTGTATTTCTAATGTCTGTCATTATATCACGAACATAACCAGCAATTACATTTTGTGCTGTTGTTATGATGGATTTGAAATTTTTTAAAGCATCTGATGCTTTAGAAACAAAATCATTAACTTTAGATAAGTTAATGATGTTCATCAATTCTTGTATAACAGTCTGAATTGCACTTAATGTACCAGATGAATTTCTTTTGCAGTTAAGAGTCTGGGGTAGCATAAACTTTCTAGACCCATCATCTTTTTGCGCCTTGAGCATTACTGTACTAGATCTTGCTGCCTCCCCTGCTTCCATAGTAGGTGTTTGACCCTCTCCAGCACCTTCTGCCCACAGACCATCATTTGCAACAGGATCTGTTGGTCTATATCCAGTGGAAGCAATGTATCTTTGTGTTTCAGAAAAATCGTAAGGTTTTACCCTACTTTGAGAGACATTTGGCAGAACTGCGATAATAACAGGTTCTCTTGCACTTACACCATCCTTATAAACACCAATCACAAAGGAATTATTTGCTATTGTAGGAGTGTTTACTGATCCACCCAGTCCATTTCCTCCAGTAGGGGAAAGACCCACTTCTGCCATTACTAACTCAGAGTTCTTAATTCCATCTCCTTCTACTAATTGAGGATCACACCCCATCAGTGCAACTTTGCATCGATATCCCCATCCAGCAACATCGTCTCTAGTGTGGATTTTATGAGACTCTATAGCATCATCTTTTTGATTATCTTCCCACTCCTCTCCACCAACAACCATACCATACCAAAAGTATGTTTTACTTCGACCAAGATGTTCAGAATGAAATAAATCTCCTTGCATTTTTTAATTAATCTTCGTAAATTCTACATTCATCTGCTTCTGGATTCATATCACAATAAATTTCTAATGGATTGGGATCATGATCTTCATTAGGATGATTTACTTGATACTGCTCTAACTCACCAAGTTCTGACTCAATGTGACGACGACGCTGTGGACTTAAGTTGGGATTATCCAATTCATCCTTATCAGCATTAATATGTTGTTGTAAAGTTCTATCTGACATAATTTTACTTTCTATAAATTGTGGAATCTCTTGATAGATGTAATGATGTATAAGTTGTACTTGGAGTTATTCTATGTCCCAAATCCATAATCATATAATTTCCACTCCTATTTTTATTTATCTCTTTTTTTTCAGGATCTATCTGAGGAAAATCAACAAAAATTAAATCTCCAACATGCAAACTTAAATCCATAGGAATTAAAATAGTAATCTGTATTCCAAACAACTGATTAAATCTATCAGATGATTGTCTCACTAATTCATCTATGTTGTAATTTCCATTCCCTTTTTTTATTTTAGAAAATTGTTTTTGTGCTTTCCAATTAGACCCCTTTGGCATAGCACCAGCATCCCACATCCTAGTAGAATATCTTGTTGCCTGTTCTTGAAGATTCAAATCAGAAGCAATTTTATGAAATTCTTTTCCTGCATTATTATCTTCCTTTTCTTGACTCTTATAATCAAAGTCATCCTGTTCCCATTGTTTTAAATAAGGATCCCATCTCCTAAGTTCTCTTTTAAAAGTAGCACCACTTAAGATTTCAGATTCAGCATTTGAGGAAACATTTTCATAATAATTAATTACTTTAGAATCATAACCTTCAGGTACTTCATCAGTATTTGTATAAATGTATTTCTTTTTATTTTTTTCCTTAAATAAAAGATCTATGGACTTATATCTGTATCCACCAGTAGAGTTTGTTCCTTTAAAAACTTCATAGAATAAGTATCCAGCAAGAATTCCAGGATTACCTTCAAATTCAGGACATCCTTTATTACATAGATTTACACAATGATGAAATACTTTTTCAGAACCTCCAGAAAAATTGTATGGAATAATTGTATTATCGACTTCTACTACTTTTGATGTCCCTAAGTCTTCTGTAAGTAATGTTTTAATGTGATCATGAGGAAATCCATCATACTTTCTTGTCGCCCTTTTAGAAACAAGATGATTTTCCATTGACTCCTTTGAGAAGAAATCAGTAAAATAATTTACATAAGTAGTTTTAGGAGAAGTAAACTGTTCCCTCTGATGCTTTCTTATTCTTAACTGATAATCACCAGTTAAATCTAACTCATTTTCATAAGAATCTGTAATCTTTAATTCTGCCTTTTCTCCACTAGTTAAATTATATTCCTCATCTTCGGCAGTCATGTCACTTGAATTATAACCGGCATCAACAAACTTTGCAGATGCTCTCACTGTAGAATCAAATAAACTCTCATACAAAACCAACTCTGGACATCTTGGTCCAAAGTTTTCTGTTGGTCCATAGTTTGAAGTAATTTTAAACAGATTAATATTTGAATTACCTGCGTCTATGTGATACCTAACTCCCATCTTAAGACCTACTTGTTTGATGTATTGAGTTCATACGACTACCCATACTATTTACCTCAGCAAATTCAACAAATCCTCCCATTGAATTCTCAAGAGATGAACTCATCTGAGGTTTAGATACTGGAACAGCAATAGGAACCATGACTACTTTTATATTTGCAGATGGACTATTATAAGATGTAAAAGAATTTGGAAGACTCATTGAACCTTTAGGTCTAATTAATCCACCACCTTCATAAGCAACGTGAACGTGATTGTGGTGATCATTTGGTTCATTTCTTCCATGTAAAAGTTCTACGGGAGTAGCACCTGTTTTTCGATTGAATTGAGAAATTACATCTAAAATTGGTTGCTGTTCATAGGTATGTGCCCCAATATCAAGTGCTCTACCTTTATAATGATAAGAATTATCACTATGACCAGAAGTCAAACTATAAGGTGGGTGTTCTGGGTGTCTATGAACCTGACTAAAATTTTCTGGAGATTTTAATTTTGTCTTAATAAATCTCCCAAGTTGACCAGCAAGTTTAGATCCTTCTCCCATGTTATCAGAACTTGAATTTGGACCTGATGTTGGTGATGGTGCTGGTATAAAGGTCCCACTTCCTTCAGTTGCAGTTCCTTGACCATCCTTAATCGCATCTAAAATAGGTTTCGTAAATCTCCATCTTTCATCTATTTTTGCTTGAGTTCTATAACCTGCAGGTCTTTCATATTCTTGCATAAAAATAGTAGAAGATTTTTTTGCATCCTGAGTATTCTTTATTTGATCCAAAACATACCCATAATCACCTCTAATTTCCTTAAGAAAAAATTGATACTCAGTGTCCATGGGCAATGGTTTACTCATATCATCACCTTTCGATTTTGCAAAATCATATAACTTTTGCTGCCTATCTATTGAAGTCCACTGAACTAAACCATATCCAGTTTTTCCATCAACTATTAGAGGTGCTTTAGTTCCTGGAGAAGAACCTTGTGGTCTTGCATTTTCAACTCCAGACTCAGCATCCATATTACCAACAATGCCAGATGCTTGTTCTGAAGTTAATCCAAGATCACGCATTAAATTCCTAGTCATTGTTAATTTATCACCACTCGTTCCTGCAGGACCAGCAATTCCTCCACTAGAAGAAGTACTTCCTCCACTAGAAGAAGTACTTCCTCCACCAGATCCACTGAATAATCCAAGAGGATCCCACCAAGCATTTTTGGATGCTTCTTTTTTATCTTGCTCTGTTATTTTTTGCACTTTTTCATTGTTAATTTTCTTATCCAAGAAAATTGATAAAGTTTGAGCAGAAGTTTCAAAATCAGAATCATTTAAAGAAACTAATCTCTTAACTTCACCACCTCCTTCCATAGCCACAAGAGCATTTAATTTACTAAAAGATCCAGAAAGATTCTCAAAAGAATCTAAATTAGAAAATGACATTAAATCATAAGCAATAGCCCTTGTTAGCATTTGATTAGGTTTATTGCCCAGAGCAAGATTTAATGCAGAAAACATAGAACTACCAATGATTGGTACATCCTTTACTGAATTTGCCAAATCAATAATTTTCTTTGCTCCTTCTGAAGTATAAACTTTGGAGACATCTTTATTATCTTTAGCAGCTTGAGAAATATCTGGTATACGAATTTTTTTTCTTCTAACCTTACCTGTTTTTGGATTATATTCAAGATTTTTATCCTCTTCTTGAACTTCACCACCTTCTTGTAATTTTTGTGTTTCTGTTTCTTTTTTATTAGTTTTAGGACTTGGTGTATTTGGGGTATCATTTCCTCCAACTACAGTGTCATACAACCACCCACCAACATAGTCTCCAAGTAAACCTCCAATAATACCCCCAATAGCACCTCCTACTGCCCCACCAACCAAAGTTCCAGCAATGGGAACAATACTTCCAACAGCACCAGCAAGAAACAATCCAATTGATCCGCCAGCCCATGACCCAAGACCAGCACCAATTGCTCTCGCAGCTGCTCTACCAACACTTTCCCCCAATGCAACACTTATAACAAAATCTACAATAGGACCAAAAATTGGTATTCTTTTTGTAAAAGGTTGAATAAACTTCCCAGCTGCTAAAAGAGCAGTTTTTTTGGTGATCTTTTCTGTCGCTTCACTTGCTAATGCTTTACCTGCACCAGTAGTAATGTTAGGTCTTGTTCTTAAAGGATTCCTAATGTCGGGTCTTCCTGCAGTTCCACCACCACTAACACTAACATTAGGACGATCTCTCAGAGGATTTCTGATATCAGGTCTATTCAGACCTCTACCACCAGTTGTTGTTACCTTAGGTCTCAATCCTTGTCCTGGTCTAGTTCTTGGCGTTTGTCCACCACCTTTACGACCACCTTTGCCGCCACCAAACCCACCACCAACAGCACTGGCCATTGCAATGATGAATAATAAGTTCAATAATGTTTCGACTGCACTAGTAAATCCATCAAGGACTTTTACTAATCCTTCTCCACCAATAGCACCAGCAAATCCTCTAATTTTATCATAAACTTTAAATCCAAAATCAACAAAAGTTATAAATCCATCTAATATAAATCCTGCCACATTAATAACGGCATCCATCACCTTCCCAATAACTTTTAAGAACCCCATTATCTGGGGAAGGAATTTTATAATTGTGGGAAGCATTTTTCCTATAGCAACCCAAAATAAGAAATTAAATACCCTTGACATAAGGTTATCAAATAATCCCTTTCCAGGTATGGGTATGTTAAATTTACCTTTATTCTTTTTTTCCTGAGGAGTTTTTTCTAATAATTCTTCTTTTTCTTTTCTGCCTGCTCTCTCAGAAAGTTTTCTTTGTTTCTCTGCCTGTTTCTTTCTATTCTTATATTGCTCCCCTAAGAGATTTTCAATCCTTATAACTTTCTCTTTAATAGTCAATAAATTACCATCAGCACCTTTAGTGGAAGGTGATACTTCTGGTGAAGATGTAGGAGAATCAAAATTTATTGATTTACTTACTGGAACTAAAGAAGAAGATTTTTTATATCCTACTTTAGTCCCTCCTTGCCGTTTTACTATAGAATTATTATTTCGTTCTTTTGCTTTACCAGAAAGCATTTTTTTAGCAGCACCTTTAGTAGCACCTTTAGCACCTTGAACTACTAGTTGTCTTCCTAATCCTGAAAGTAATGCTGGTAATGCCATTTATTTTATCCGAATGCAGAAATACCTATCGTGTCCATAAAACGTTGCCTTTCAGACAATCCTGCCGAAGAGATCGGAGAGAAAAATTCATCTTGTGTTCCATTAGGACTATTTAATCCACCAGATGATCCTCCCATTCCACCGAGACCAGATAATGGAAGAGTTTCTATGTCAATTCCACCAGAACTTTGTGTTTCATAAGGTGTAATACCTTCAGAAATGTCCTTATTTCTAAGACCCATTCTTGCTGGATTGGAATTAGAATCTGTATTGGCAACAATCCTATCAAGTTTTCCAGGTCCTCCCATTTTCATTACAGTATCAACAGGAAGAACATACTCTCCAGGTTGAACTATAATCTTTTGTCTATCAGCAGAACCAAGAACATTCATTCCACTATTTTCTTTAATATAACCACCACCTTCTTTCTTCTGAAGTCTAGAAGCACCACCAAACAATCCAAATTTATCGTACCATGGTCTTTTCTCAATCAATTTTTGTTGGTTTGTTTTTGGTTTTGGGATTGCTCCCTGAGTAATTTGGGCAGTGGGAACAGGTTTAGATGGATCACCACCTAATGCTTTAGTCGCTCCAGAATAATCTCCTTTATCAAATTTCTGTGTTGAAGATCCAATCTGTGCTGATGTCACAGGTACAGATCCTCCACTGTGAGCATTTACAGCATCTTGATAACTCGCATAAGTCTTCCCATCCGTACTAGAAAAATATTTTCCTTTAGATTCTGCATACCTCTGAGCATTCAGAACCTCTTTCTTAGACATACTCTGAAGTGTTGAGAGTTGTTTATCAACTTTTTCTCTTGCTTCCTCTTCTTTTTTGCCAGAAGGATTCATCAAACTTATACCACCCTGCTTATCAAAATCAAATAAATTTCCAGTGAAAGCATCAGCCATACCACCCACAGTATACTTCAAATAATTTCTATAATCTCTCAATGGATTTGGTTTTTCACCAAGGACCATATCAACATTCATCTCCCTCGCAAGAGGATTGAGTTGATGTAATGCTTGAAGTGTCTGTCGAAGAGTAATTTTTTTACCAGAGTCTGCCTTTTTAGGATCATTAGCAATTCCACGGGAATCACCCCTGAGAACTGCCATGGGATCATTCATTTCAACAAAGTCATATTTTTCATTTACAACTTTAAACCCACCCCTTTCTGTAGATGTTGCCCAGAACTGACCAAGAATACTTTTAGCATTTTCTGCTGCTGGAGTTATATTTTTCTCATCATTTCCATCATAATAGTCTTGATAGAGAACTCTTATTTCTCCTCGCTTCAGACGATCACGAACACTCTGCCTTTCTGCAAGTATTTGCTTATTAAATCCTCCATCTTTTGCTTCTTTTAGTTGTTGCTCTGCAATCGCAAGTTCACTACCAGTTCTCTGTTTAGCCCTTGCGATTGCATTATTTAATTCTACACTAGATGCTTCAGAAAGTTGACTCTCTGTAATAGGTCCACCTAGTCCACCCAACATTGACCTAAGATAGAGAAGACCAGAGTCTCTGAATGTAGGACTCTTTAACATTCTTTCTGGAATACCAGATGCTTCTTGATCTTTTGAAGTCTCCTGCTTTGAAGATGGCGGTGGTTTATTAGAGGATGAAGGTATAACTGGATCCTTCGGTTGCACTCTTGGTTTAGGTGGCGGACTACTTGATTTCGATGGAGAATTACTTGGTTGACTATCTTGCCCTCCTCCACCAGGTATTCTAACTCGACCACCACTCGATTGTCCAAGTATTCTATCAATGGCACCTAAAGGATCGCTCGTTAAAGAACCTGAAGAGTAACCTCCACCAAAATTTCTAGATGGTTGAATTTTAGATTCTTCAGGACCTTCACCACCAATCCTACCACCATTAGCAAAAGCAGGAAGAACCAAACCTCCACCAGATGCTGTTTGAACACCTCTTACAGTCTTTGGTTTATTTGCATTAGCACCACCATACTGCTTATTTAATCCAAGAAAATGATCAGCACCAACAGCATTCACTGTTTCTTTATTAATAACAATTTCACCTGGTCTTGCAGCAATTAATTGAGTATCTACTCCAGCACCTTTAATGTCTTTACCACTTTCAGTAGTAATTTTTCCACCACGTTTATAACTTTTTGTTTCTCCAGTATCAAGTTTGTATAATTGTTCTTTTGCTTCGGAATCTTGACCTGTTAATCTTTCGTAGAAATTAGGTTCATTTGCTTTTCTCTCTAATTCTTTTCTTGTCCTGTCCTCACCCTTTTCACTTACTTCTTTTTCAGTTTTTCTTTCTTGTTCATCAACAGTTCCAGGAAATATCATTGGAATTGTTGCGCCTGCAGTAAATAATGCAGTAGCTGCTGCTAGTTTTGGATTTCTTCTAGCAAACTTAAGTAAAGAAGGTATCGCAACTTTTAATAATTTACCAACACCTTTACCAATTATAAAAACTGCCTTGGTAATCAGTCTACCAAGAGGATTTAAAAATATAAGTCCAGCAAGTATTGCAGGCCAAAATGTCTTAAGTAATCGTCCTAATGTTTCTACTTTACTTTGATTTTTAGGATTAGTAAACCAATCAATAAACTTCTTAACCACTTTTCCAAGAAAAATAATAGTTAAAAATCTTACAATTCTACCAAAAAGATCTTGTAGTGGAGAGAAAATTTTACCAGCAACTTTTGCTAATGATTTAATTCCTTTGGAGAATGCGCTCTCCATTTTATTTTCTTTATCTTTTCTCTTCCCTCTCTCTTCAAGTTTTCTCTGCTTTTCTGTCTGTTTTTTGTCGAACTCTAATTGTTTTGAAAGTATTCCAATAATCTTATCGAGTGATTTACTTATACTCTTTAGGATTTGATTATCACTTTGCTTTCTTTGCTTCTTTTCTTCAGATTGCTCATCCTTAAAATCTTTAACTTTCTGAGATTTTTCTTTGGGTTGTTTTCCCTGAAGAAGAGCATAAGCAGGTTTTTTTGCCTGAGCGGTATCTTTATTAGGTTTACCAACATCAAAATTAGTAAAACTATCCTTGTTTATTTTTTTCTTTACCTTAAAAGCACCTTTTCCTTTATTTCCTCTCGCTTTCTTCAGTTCCTCACGAAGAAGCATAGCATCTTCAGTAGAAGAATCATCAGTACCTTTGCTAACTTCTATAAGTTTTTCTTTCAATAAGTTTGCATAGTCATCATAATCTAAATCAAAAACATCCTCAAGACCAAGTAATTGAAGTATTCTTGAATCTACGTTTTCAGTTTTTGAATACTTTGTAAGTGCTCCTGGAGGTGGAGATGATGATTTCTTTTTAGGTCTTCCTCTTTTTCTTTTTGGTTTAGTTGCAGTCTTTTTATTTCCAGAAATCTCATTCAAAAGGTCATCAAGACCTTCTGGCATTTTATCTTCAGTATTTTCTTCTTCTTCAATCATACCAATTGCCATTTCATGCAATTCGGTATTATTTCGTCCCATTACAATTTGGCTATCCAAATCACTTTGTTCTTTATCACTTAAAGAATTATAAAATGCAGAAAGAATTTTAATTTGCTTATCTGAAAGTTTATCGACAATTTTCTTGCCAATTTTAACTTCGTATACTTTTCTTAGTCTTTCTGCTTTACTAGCCATTTGCTCTTCTTTGGTTTTCCCTCAGTTTGATCTTCTCTTCTTCTTCCTCTAAGTGATTTTTAAGAAGAATAACATAAATGTCTCGCTCCCATGGCATCATGTTTTCAATTTCTGTTAATGAGTATTTATGATACTGCATTAAAGAAAAATTTAGTCTTAGATAATTCTCAAGACTCATGTGAGACATTCCTAGCCGAAAAAACTTGCCAGTCCTTCCAATACAACTTCAGATTCAACACCAGTCTTTGGATTTTTAACTTGAACTTTATGAGATAACTTAGGCATAGTATTAAAGAATTCTTCAATTTCTTTGAATTGATTTGTATTCATTTGATCAAGAAAATCGACAAGTTCTTTTTTAGAAACATCAGATGATGTCCAAACTTCTTCTTCTGTAAAAATCTTATCGATACAAGAAGCAATCAAATCAAAAGATTGGTCAATATTAACATTATTAGAAATATCAAAATTACTCTTAATGAACTGATCGAGAGATGGATATTTCATTTCCATCATTACCTTATCATCAAGTTTAATACGGTTATTATGTTCATCATTCTTGATTACTTGAATTTCATCTACATTAATAGTAACAGGAACTTCAGTTTCTCCATCATCAGGACAGATGATATTGACATCAATTTCTTCTCCAACAGATTTAGATCTAATGTTTAAGAAAAGATACTCAATATCAAATGTAGGTAAAGTTTCGACTTTAATTCCTCTTGTTTCAACACAATTTCCTATAACAGTTTTAACTGCATTTGTAATTTGTTTTGTATTCTCAGATTCCATAGCGATTACGAGAACTTTTTCTTCTTTGACAAGAAAAGGTCTGTATTTAATTGTTTTGCCGGTAGAAGGTAACACTAACTCATAAGTTGGCGTAACAATTTTAGGTAGTGGCATAATTATCCAATAATGTATTCAGATACTTTATTTATTATACCTACTTAACCTCTAAATGGTATCACTTCAATGGGGGTAGGACCTCTTTCAGTAGGACTCGAAGGTCTTTGGGTAGCACCAGTATTATCCAAATCAAATGGAATGTTAGAGTTTGGTAATGGATCACCATTAGAAATTCCCGTCTTTCTTTTTAAAATGTATCTACTAAATGCAAAAGAAACTGTACACTTAAGTACCTGAGATTGATCATAAGAAACAGGCATAGTATTAATAGAAATTGGAAATGCCTGTAAGAACATATACTCCAAATATTTCTTAGTAGATTTAGATGGATTAATACGAACCAAATCAATATCTCTCTCAAATTTAGTGATAAAAATATTTGTCATGTATGTTTCTGGAAACTTTGCTCTATAATGCCAATTATAAGCATCGAGAGAAACATCACGATCTTCTTCATTCATCATAAAAGACTTCCATTGCTCAAAAAACCAAATTAATTTATATCCATGATCAGAACCTGATTTTGGAGCATCAACATAAAATGTGAAAGATGCAGTATCATCAAATTGACGGCGATAGGCATGTCTTTCAGTTACTCCATGATGATCATCTTGAAGTGTATTTGTTGATATTCTAGACCCTGGAAGTGCTGTTTCCGAACAAGAAAGAGTTATCAACCTTTGATTATTTGGATCTGTAGGATTGAATTTCCTATTAGACAACCAAGTAATCACCTCACCAGGTGGGTTGAAATGACATTCAAAGTGAGAAGTATGAGCAGGTTTCAGTAACTTCTCTTTGATTGCAGAAGCAGCAGCTCTTTTAGGACTAGGAGCAGATGATGATTTTGAACTAGATCCACTTGTAGGTGAATTTGCCTTTATGGGATCATTAAAGTTACTTGCTGGTAATGTAACATCAGAATTTAAAAAAGTTGCGTTCAATAAATCATTATTAATTTCTGTATTAAAAATTCTTTCGGTAGGAATGTCGAAACTAGTGGGAGGTCCAGTTCTTGGAAACGAATTTGACATTTCTATAAATACTTTTTGGTTCTTATATATTATGTATGCGAGAAGGGAAATATCATCAAGGAAAATTTCATCCAAGATTTCCTAACAAATACAAAGGTGACTCAAGAAACATTATCTATAGGTCTTCTTGGGAACTGAAATTTATGAGATACTGTGACCGTAAGGATAATATTTTAGAATGGGGATCGGAAGAGTTTTTTATTCCCTATTTTGACCCAACAACAAATAAGGTTCGTAGATACTTTCCAGATTTTATTGTAAAGATAAAAGAAAGTAATGGACAAATCAAAAAGTATTTAATAGAAGTCAAACCAAAAAGACAAACAGTTATACCAAAACAATCAAAAGGTAAGAAAAAGAAAACCTACATCAACGAAGTTGTTACCTATAATAAAAATCTTGCCAAGTGGAAAGCAGCCCAAGAATGGTGTGAAGATAGATTGATAGAATTTAAGATAAT
>Ga0233444_10001006_pt1 | contig 33544 bp, 6 predicted proteins | sample SI_124_October20_6_FD_182792 | JGI IMG/M metagenome (GOLD analysis project Ga0233444, IMG submission 182792) | Seawater microbial communities from Saanich Inlet, British Columbia, Canada - SI_124_October2016_10_MG | ecosystem: Environmental > Aquatic > Marine > Inlet | place: Canada: British... | reverse complement strand
AGCTGGGTTGAAAAAAACGAACTAGGAGGACCTGATGTAGGAATGACTATCGAAGAAGCTCTTGCTGCAGGTTTTATACTTAATGAAGTGACAGGTGAGTATGAAAAGTCAAATGGAGAAACTGTTGTACCTACTGACTCAGAAACTGATGCATTAGATGAGGTTCGTCCAGGTCAAGGTAGAAATAAAGGTACTGGACTCTATGGTAACACTACAGTAAAACAATACGAGGATGCTAAAAAAGCTAACCCTTGGTTTGACTGGGAAAACTTTGATCCTAAGAGTAAATCTGATGTTACTCGTTATCAAAAAGAATTTAACAAGAGAGCTGAAGAAGCTGGTAGTGACAAAAGAATACGAGTAGATGGTGACTTTGGAGAACAAACAACTAGTGCTAGATTTACTCCAGCTTCTCCAGGAAAAGAACCTGAAGTAGAGGTGGCAAAGATTAAAGAGGAGCCTACTGTTACAGAGACTACAACTGTACAACCTCCAAGAATTCCATTCATTCCTAACTTTATAGATGGAGATGTAAACAATGAATTGAATCCTGATCAGTTACTTGCTGAGAGGTATGCAATGGCTACTAATCAATATATACCTGTACCTGCACAAGGGTATCAACCTAACCTTAGAGTACCTTATGATATATCTTTACAAGATGCAAAGAATGATGTTATTGCACAGAGTAGAGCTATGCAAAGAAATCCTGGTATACAAAACAATCCTGCTGCTGCAGCACTTATGGCAGCTCCAACTTATAAAGCATTAAATGAAATTAATGCAGAGGAGTTCAGAGCAAATCAAGCTATGAAGGATATGGTATACTCAGGAAACCAAGCTACATTAAATGACGCTAAGTTAAAGAACTTACAAATATACGGTGAGCAGTATGATAGACAACAAGAAGCTGTTTCTAATACAAGAAAAGAAAACATAGCTATCTTAAACTCTATCTCTAATAAGTATGCTCAAAATAGAAGAGAGAATATGTTAGAAAGAGTTTACAATAATATGTACCCATCTTATCAATTTAATCAACAAGGAGATGCAAACACTACAGGGGTGGGAGGTAACTTTAGTATACCAGGTTATGGTATAACAGGGGGAATACCTGGTCTAGCTACTCCAGGGTTTAATGGTAACGCAGGTCAAAATGTTAACAGTGCAATTAACTTAGGAGGTCAATTGATAGATTACTTTAGAAATAATCCAATACAAAAAACAGTAGAACCTAACTACAACAGGATGGATCGTGCAATAAAGAAAGGTATGGACTTTAAAGATATTTATGATTACGTACAGCCAATAGATGATGGATCTAGAATGGCAAAAAAAGGTAAAGCAGTAAAAAAGAACAATAAAAATAGCAATATTTTAAGAGCAATTAAAAATTTATAACTAAACTGATTATAAAGAATTACCAAAACCTGTTAGAGGTCCTTGGTTAATACAATTAATCACATTACATTTGTTAAATTATGGCATCATATAAAGACACAACACCTTCTACATTCAACCCTTACATAGAGCAACGTCCAGTTGAAGCTATGGCTAAGGTTGGTATGTATAAGCAACAAAGGTTTGATGAGGGGGTAAAGAAAATACAAGAGAGCATTGATAATGTTGCTGGTCTTGATGTTGTAAGAGACATTGATAAACAGTACCTACAATCAAAACTTAATCAACTAGGTAGTCAACTTACCAATGTTGCAGGTGGTGATTTCTCTAATTTTTCATTAGTTAATTCTGTTAATGGAATGACTAATCAAATAGCAAAAGATCCTAATGTAATAAATGCAGTAAGTTCAGCAACGAGATACAGAAAGGATTTAGAAACTATTCAAGGTCTTAAAGAAAAAGGAGAGTGGGCAGAGTCTAATCAACTAGAATATAATAAAGAAGTTACTAACTGGTATGATAGTAATGATTTAAATTCATCATATAGTGCTAATGTTTCACCGTATGTAAATGTGCAAGAAGAGTCACAGAAGATAATAAAAGCTCTTGCTAAGGATGAGTATAACATAGAAGTTATGCAAGACCCTACTACAGGTAAGTACTATGATATAATGACTAATCAAGAAGTAGAAGAACTTACCCCAGAAAAAATACAAACAGCTCTTAAGACTGGACTCAGTCCACAAGCTTGGAGACAGTTAAGTTTAGATGGTAAATTAAAATACAACAATGTTGGTGATCAAAGTTTTGTCAATCAACTTAATGATGGATACGAAGGTAGATTTACTTTCTTGTCAGAAAAAAGATCAGATTTAGTTAACGCTGAACTAGGTGCTAAGAGTCCTAAAGATAAATTAAGATTACAGCAAGAAATAGCAAAGCTAGATAAAATGATAGAAGCTAATCAAGCAGAGTATGATTCTATATCTGCTGGTTTTGGTAGTGGTGATGTTGAGTCTGCAAAGGCACAGCTTTACACAATGGATTGGATGAATAATACTAGTCAAGCTTTTTCTAGTAGATCAGTAAAGAGTACTAGTAAAGAAAGTCCTTACTTCTCTGTACAAATGAAAAAGAATCAGTTTGCATTAGCTCAGGCTAAATATGAGGAACAAAAAAGACAAAATAGAAAAGTAAATGCAGATAAGAAAAAAGAGCTAGATTTACTTAAAGCTAATTTAAATAATACATTTACTATACCTAAAGACCCTAAAAGTACTGATGAGATGTTTGAAAACTCAAAAGTAGAAACAAAAGCTAAGGTAACAAAAGCTGATGCAGACAGAAAGAAATTAGCTAATAGACTTGGATGGGATGACACTATAAAATATATTGATGTAGATGGGGATGGTAGTTATGATTCAAAGATTGATGAATTAAATGAGAAAACAGGACTTACTCAGTTTGAAAGAATGATGAGTGTTTCTGAAAGATCTAATTATGCAAATGTGCAACCTATTGATATGGATGCGATGAAAGATTATTTAGATGTTAAAAGAGATGCAGACACTTCACTGTTTAGAGAAAATACAATTGCTCAAGAGGTTGAACGTCAAATTCCCTTAGATATAGATGCTATAATCCCTCAAGAATATGTAGGTAGAACATGGGAAGGGTTTAGCGCTGCAGAAACTGCTGTACTGTTAGAAAAGTTTAACTCAAAGTATAAATATGTTGATAGAAATAATTTACCAGGACTGATGACTGTTATGTTTGATGCTGCTATAGGTAATGAACCTGGAATTGTTTATCTGGATGAGAAAGCACAAGCAGAATTAAGCGCTCAAGAGTTTGCATTGTATACAAATGTATTTAGAGGTAGGAGAGGTAATGAGAATGCAATGGCTGCTGCTGATATGACTAACCAAATTAGGGGTACTGTTGAGAATATAAATGATAGACGAGATGAGTTAGAAAAAGAACTATATCTACAAACCATAGTTACACCTGACCCATTAGCTGTAGGTATTGATATATCTGATAAGGTTGCTAAAAATAAAATGCAAGGAATTGTAGCAACTGTTGTAACTGCTATAAATGAAAAAGGTGGCTATCAAGGATTAAATGGTAATGATGCTGCCAACTTATTAGAAATAGAAAAAGGTATAACATCTGCAACAGTTCTCACAGACAGTAGAGAGCTTAGAGTTAGTGGAGGTACTGCAAACGATATGAATAATGTATTAATACCGTTGACTGATGAACAATATGATCAGGTTAGAGGAATGTTTAATATTGAAACTGAAGCAACCCCAGAGGCTGCATACTTTAATCAAAACATTCTTCCAAGATTATTATCTACTGGTCCTACTGTTGGTCAAAGAGAAACATGGACAACTGCAGCTCCAGAATATTCTGAAAATATGTTTGGTAAAATTGTTTCAGAAAGCCCTACGACTACTAATTTTGAGAACGGTTACTTTAATAATTTTGATTTTCCAAACGTTAACCTTTATGAAGTAGCAGCTAATGTAATAACTAATGATGATCCTAAGAGTGATGATGCTAAATATTATTTCCAGTTAGCTCTTAGAAGTAATAAAAAAATTCCTAGTAAAACAGATCCAAAAGTTTTAGTAAATTATACGGATGACTATCCGAATATATCATTTCCAAATCCTGTTACTAAAGAACAAGTAACAACATTCTTACAAAAACTAGATGATGCTATTGTTTTTAAAATATTAAATGGAAGAAATATTACAAAAGACGACATTAATCAAATGACTCCTGAAGTAAAAATACCAAATTAATGGGAAAAGATAAGTTAGAGAAAGCTCAAGTAGGAACAAGTATACCTAAACCTACAAATCCAAAAGCCATGTTAGACGAAGGTTTTATGGAGCAACGTTATGGTGGATATAGACAATCTACTGGTTTACCTTCACCTAATGCTGGTAGTGTTGTAGCTAGGTCGTATGGAGGTCCTGGGGAAGGTCAACCAGATGTACTTTCCACTTTTCTAAAAGAGTTAGCAGATACTCCTTCTAGTAAAGGAAGAGGTCCTAAAATGAGAACTGCTGATCAATATATTGGATCAGATAGATATGATTATTTTAGTGCTGATCCAGGATGGGATAATGAAGACGCTGCTGCACAAAATCAAGGTTGGGGATCTAAAATGGTTAATGGTGTTGGGAAAGGTTTAGCTCTTACAGGAACTACATTTCTACAAAATACTGTAGGATTAGTTAATGGTGTTATACAAGCTGCTTCAGATGGAAGGTTTGCTTCTTTTTATGATAATGATTTTAACAATGCATTAGATGAGTTTAATAAAGAATTAGAAGATTCACTACCTAATTACTATACAGCTGCTGAAAGAGATGCTGAATGGTATTCTCCAACGTACTGGGCTAAAGGAAACTTTTTATGGGATGGTGTTGTAAAGAATATGGGATTTGCAGCTGGTACATATTTAAGTGCTGGTGTTTATACTAGTGCCTTAAAAGGTTTACCACTTGCATCTAAATTATTCTCTACAGGTAAAGCAGCTGAAACAATTGCTGCAACAGAAGCTGGTCTAGCAGGAGGTAAAGGTGCTGCTGGTATATATGGAGAATTAAAAAGTTTATCTGATACATTCTTAAAAACAGCAAACGGATATAACACACTTGATAAAGGTCAAAGAGTATTAGTAGCAGGATTATCTACAACAGGTGAAGCAGGTTTTGAAGCTTTGCATAATGCAAATGAATTTAGAGAAGGTCTTGTTTCTCAATACAAGTCAGAGTTTGGTATTGTTCCTACAGGAGAAGCTCTTGATGATATAAACAGAGCAACTGATGCTGCAGCTAATAGAGCAATGGTAGCTAACATGGTACTGTTAACAGCTACAAACTATATACAGCTTCCTAAAATATTCCAAAGTTCTTATAACAGTGAAAAAACATTACTTAATGGTCTTGGTAGAGAGATAGGAGATGTATCTTTAGATGCAGCTGGTGTAATGTCAAAAACAAAAGTTACCAAATTAGGAAGAGTTGTTAACGCTATTAGAAAACCTTATTTATTTTCTTACTCTGAAGCACTTGAAGAATCCTCTCAGTATGGAATAGGAGAAGCTACAAAAGATTACTATCAAAAAGCATATAATGGAGAAGCTACAAACTGGATGTCATCTATTAAGGCAGGTCTTGATAGTATGGTTAGTGATGAAGGTGCAAAGAATGCTTTAATTGGTGGACTCTCAGGATCTATAATGATGAATATTGCGCCAAGTGTTAGATCTTTATTAGGAGGACCAAAGACACAAAAGCAAAGAATAAGACAAAACACAGATGACTTTGTAACTGCTTTTAATAAAACTAATTTAGGCGATGCTGTAAATGCTATGCAGTTTGATCTAAGTAACTTTACTAAAGAGACTGGAGAAGCTGTTAATAGAGGAACTGTAATCCAACAGGAAAGAGAAAGAGCTCTTAAGAATGGAGAAATATTTGAAAGCAAAAACCTAGAATCTGATTATATAATAAACTATCTAACTCCTAGAATTAAGTATGGTAGATTTGATTTAATTCAATCAGAGATAGAAGAATATAGAACTCTTGCTGGTACAGATGCTGGCTTTGACCAACTAGTAAAAGAAGGTAAAGCTCTTACAACAGACACAAGAGAATCATATTTAGCAAGAATAAATAGATTTAGTGAAGTTGCTGACAGTGCACAATCTTTATACCAGTCTTTAAATCTTAGATTTGGTGCAAAGTTTAAAACAAATGATCTTGGTGATGTAATAGAAGACGAGAAAGGAAATCCAATTTTAGAATATCCACCATCTGTAATGAATCAGATGATGTATACTGCACTTAAGACAGAAGACTTTGATCAAAGAATATTAAACTTAGGAGGAAAACTATCTGCTGCAGGAATAAACACTCAAGCTGTTCTTCAGAGTGTAGTAGATGGAGACTTTAAAGCTTACAATGAAGCGGTTGTGCAGCTTAAAGAATCAGATATGATAGGTTCAAAAAAAGATCAACTTGGATCATACCTAGATGATATTGCTGATGCAGCCTCACAGAGACAAAACTTTATAAAAACATATGATGATATAAAGGAAAACCCTAGTAAGTATACATCAGAACCTGTAATTGTTAAAGATCAAGTAGAAGAAGAAGAGGTAGAAACTATTAAAGTTCAAACAGAAAAGGGTGTAGTAGATGTTGAGGTGGAAACAGAATACTTTGTTGGAAATAGTGTAGACTATAATGAAGATGGTTTAGATGAGTTATTTAAAATAGGTACACTTATAGTTAAGGGATATAATGAGGATGGTACATTAAAAATAGTAAACACTAAGACAGGGGAAGAGAGAGATTTAAAAAGAGGAACATTTAACAAACTTAAACTTGGTAAGGTTAGCAGTGTAAAAAATAATACTACTGCTAATTGGTTCTATAATCACAGAAACGAAATCTTTAGACTTAATCGTGGAAAGCTGTATGGAGGATATGTTGATGGAAGGATTGAGTATGAAGCTGTTAATAATGATACAGGTAAAATCTATTTTGTATACAAAACAGACGGAGGAAAGATTAAAAGAAAACAAGTAAACAATTCATTTCTTGTTGCTCAAAAAGATTTTAACGAACCTAGATTAAAATCTGTTGGTAGTGTTCAAAGTAAAAATCAAAAAGATTCTTTTAAAAAATATACTAGTCCTGCAGAAATTCAAAAACAAAGAAGAACATTAAAAGAAAATAGAGAAGCTAGACTTGAAGTTCTTACACAATTAGGTGAAGAGAGCAAAGAGAATATTATTGAGTTAAACAAACAGATAGAAAAAGCTGCATCTGATTTAGTTAAAGTTAAAGAAGACTTAGCTAATATTAGAAAGATGAAAAAGACTGGTGAAACTGGTCCAAGAATTAAACTTAATTTTTCTAAAGCAACTAAGTCCTTTACAAGAACTATCAACAAGTTAACTCAGATGAGAAAGGATCTTAACAAGACCATCAAGTTAGCTGAAATAGAAAGAGATGAATTAGCAGCTGACGTATCTTACTTTGAGCAATATACTAATGAGATATCAGATGCTCCTGGAGATAGCGGTGAGTTCTTACAAGAGTTAAAAGATCAGGTAAAGTTATTAGCTGATAACGGTAAAAACCTAGCTAAGATAATTAAGGCTGCTAAGAAAATGGGAACCACATTAAGACAGGTTACTAAAAAGGCAGCAAGTTTATTTAGAAAAGCAATTAAAAGTACTTATATAGTAGGTGATGACTATGCGCAAGCATTAGATAAATTACTAGATGATGTTGCTGCTGGTGAAAACTTAGACGTAACTTGGCCTGCTCTTAAAGAAGAGATTGTTAACTTCAAGCTTACTAATGATATATCTAAAGATGTAAATCTTAATGAGTCTGACATAGTTAAAACTCAAGATGAGGTAGCTAAACTAACTACTGATATAAATGAATTAAGAAATGAGTACAGAGCTAGGAAGATTATACTAGATAGATTCCAATCTATTATGAATGAGTATAATGCTAAAAAAGCTGCACAAGAAAAATTAGCAAACGATCAAAGATTAATAGATAGAATATTTGCTACAGGTATCAAAGCTCCAGCTCTTAATGAGTATGAAGGTGCTTATAATCCTGATTCTAAAAAGAGTACAGAAATACTTCCTGTTGCAACTATACCAAATGATGATGAGAGTGAAGACTATCAAATTAGATCTAACACCTTTGGTGCAAACTTAAACTCTTTTGAAAACAGAGATGAGATACGTGGTGTTTATTTAACAAGTGCTATTGAAGATCAACTGTTACCTGGTGTTATTGATAAAATGTTGTCAGGTGGTAAGACCCCCTTATCTGAAGAACAAAAAGAAAAGTTTAAGGAGACTATGATTGTAATGGTTATGGTTAATGAAGATGGTGATCTAGTTAATGTTAACGGCCAACCTATTGCTGAAGATGAGGATAACTTAGACAATGCTATATACCAAGCTATGCCTGAAGCAGGTCTTACTAATACTAAGGGTAGCATGTTTAGAGAAAACACTCCTGATGAAGTAGTAAATTCAATTAAAGAGCAGTATAAAGAATTTAGAGAAAGTGTACTAGCTCAAGATGCGCTAGGTATACCTCAAATTATTGAAGCATCTTTTGGAACACCTGAGTATGAAAAGAATGATGCAGGTGATAGAATTTATACTACTGTTACATCTGTACAAGATGCAGGTTTAGTTACTGAAGATGAACTAGAGTCAGAGGTATTAATAAAAATACCTACCTCTAAAGGATCTTTATCAGAAGGTACAACTTCATATAATTCACCTATAGGACGTGCTTTTTTAAGACTTAAGAATGCATACGTACCACTTAAAAATAGAAAACACACAGAAGAAGAAGCTACAGTTATATATCAATCTATTCTTGAACTATCTAAAAATATAGAAAAGGGACAAGGTTTAGAAAGCGATGCTTCAATTGACATACTAAACTTTCTTAAACGTGTAACTTATTGGGGAATACCAATAGATAACGCTGGAGAAAGAAAAGAACCAGGAAGAAATAGTGTATTCTTTGAAAGAACTGTTCCTGAAGCTGGAGGGGTTTTACAGTTTGCTAAGCTACAACTAACAATAGGTAGAAGTCCTGATGCTAAGTTTGACTTTTCTCCAACTGAATTAGAGATGAGTAAAGATGTAATCATAACTCTTCTACAAAACACATATAACAATATCAATGCTTATGATAAAATACTAGATAACATTGATGCTGAATTCCAACAAATAACAGGAATAGAAAACGGTGAGGTGCAAAGTGTTACGTGGGATAACTACCAAACATATTTATTATCTAACACTAATCCTGACGGTTCAAAAAGACCAAACTCTGATTTACCCTTACACACTATGATGAAACCTAAAGTAGAAGGTGAAGTTAATAGGAATAATATATACTTTTTTAGTAAGACAGGTCAAGATAATTATACTATACCAAACCCTTCTAGTCAAGCACCTAAGGAGCTCATAATAAAAGATGGTAAGATCAAAGCACCAGTTGCAGACACACCAGTTGCAGACACAGGAGGTTATGTATTAGATGGGGAAACTACTGATGTTTATACGTCACCAGAAGGAGCTACATTAAATTTTAGATTTGATAAAAAAGCTACAGAACCTTCTTGGGATCAAGTAGCAGTATTACAAGGAGGAGATCTTAAGGCAATAGTTAAAAAAATTACAGGTAGTGAACAAGCTCCTAAAGATGTTACTGAAGAAGAATTAAAAAGCTTTATAGGACAGCAACTAAAGAAAACAATCTTTAAGTCAATTGAAAAAGTATTACCAAAAAGAAAAGCTAAAGTAGCATTTGAAAGTAGTATAGTTGTTGGTGATTCTGAGGTAGAGGCTGGTCAAGCTCTTGGGTCATTGTTTGATGATGCACCTGCACCTGCACCTGTACCTAAAGCTCCTGTTAAACCAACACAACAAACTATTAACATATATGCAGGAACAAATGAAAATGCTGAATTAAGTAACTTTGCTAATAGACCTTTTTCTTATAAAGGAAGGGAGTATAAAAATGTAGAGCAAGCTTTTCAACATCAAAAATTAATGACGTTTGCTCCAAATACTGGGGCTGCAAATTATCTTAATGATGAGGTTGGGAGTAAAATATTACAAGCTAAGACTGGTGCAGAGGCTAAAAAATTAGGTAGGCAAATTAAACAGCTAAATACTCTTGCGTGGGATAGAAGTTCTGCTTCAATAATGAAAGATTTAATAACAGAATCTTTTAAGCAAAATCCTCAAGCACTTGCAAAATTATTAGCTACAGGTAATGCTACATTAACTCATACACAAGATAAGACTAAGTACCGTGAATTGTTTCCTAAAATATTAATGGAAGTAAGACAAGAGTTAAGCGGCTCTCAACAAGACTCAACATCACAAACTAGGGAGGTTATTCCAAAAGAAAAAATACCTCAGTATAAAATGGCAGATGTTTTTGAATTTGTAAAACAACTTCCTGTTGAGAAGTTTGGAACATCTAAACTAAGAAGTAGATTAGAAGATCTTGTAGATAAGCCGTACTTGATGGGATCTAATGATCTGATTGATGTGTTGGAGCAATACAGCATACCTGTAGATAAAAATATAAATGAAACATTACGTGTTTTAAAAGAAGCAGATGATGAGTTTAAAAAATTAAACATGCGAACTCCTCAAAATAAAAAAGAAGCAGATAGGTGGGTTGAATTATTAGGTTATAAAAACTCTTTTGTAAAGTATGTTGCAGATGCTATAGCAACTAAGTATAAAGTAAAACCTTTAAAAATAGGCATTGCTAATAATGATTTGCTTGTACCAACACAACAAACTATTGAGGTTGTTATAACTGATGACACCCCTTCAGGAGGAGGTTTAAACTTTCAAGATGATATTGATGATGCAATAGCTGATATGAATGATGAACACTTTCGTGAAGTTATTGAGGGAGAATTAGAACTAGCCAAAACAGAAAACTGGAGTGAGGTAAAATCTTGGATGAGTAAAAACTTGCCACAAGTTCCACTTAATATAGTTAAAAATATTATAGAAGCTGGTGGAGGTAGAACAGCTTGGGGAATGTATAAGGATAGAGCTATTTATGTATATGAGAATGCAGAGGTTGGTACAACTTATCATGAAGCGTTTGAAGCTGTGTTTAATGGAATGCTTTCTACTGAAGACAAGACTACATTAAGAAAAGAATTTAACTCACGTAAGGGTACATTTGTAGACAGACCAACAGGGGAAACAGTTAAGTTTTCTGAAGCTACTGGTCAACAAATAAAAGAGCAATTGGCTGAAGAGTTTAGAGATTATATTCAAGAGGATATAAAACCTAAGGGTCTATTTGCACGTATGTTTAAAAAGCTTAAGGACTTAATTGAGAAGTGGTTCATGAGTCCTAGTTCAGATACATTTACTAAAGAGTTATTTGATAAAATAAATACAGGTGGTTTTGTAAATACTGCTATGCTTGATTTTTCTTATCAAATGGTTTATTCACCTTCACAATTTGATTCAAACTTTGCATTTGCTGTTAACTTTCAAGATGAGATTAACTCTCCAATAGACTATAGAGATCCATTTGTTACTGAACCTGAATATAGGCTTGTTACCTTAGACGATCAACAAATGTATGATACATTACAAGAGATGACTTATCAACTTGTTGTGGATACACTTAAGAATGATGCAGATTTATTTAATCTTACTTTACTAAAAGGTAATGAAGCTGAAACATACAATAAGATTCTAAGAAATGTTTTACGAGTAGCTCAACAAAAAGGAAATGTAGCTACTAAATATATGAACCTGTCTAAATCTGCAAAAGCTAAAGGTGAAAAACAATTTCAGTGGGGTACAAAAACAAGAGATGTATTAACTGCTGAAGAGATGTCTAGACTTAATATTTCAATCTTTCAAAACAAAAAACTAAAAAAGAATATAGTAGAAACTTGGCCACTTTTAATAGATAAGCACAAACAATACTTACAATCATTTAATGTTTCATTTGATCAATCTGCACAAGAACAATTAGAAGATAATGATAGAATACGAGAAAGTAATAAGTTTGATGCATCAAAAATAGATAGTCTTAAAGCAGCCTCTTCTACATTAAAATTACTATTGGCTACATTACAAATAAAAAACAGTAACGGAAAGCCTGAAATAAGCACTATAAACGGTAGTGTGCTACAACCTATAGGTAAAACATATGTAACTTTAATGACTAAGCTACATGATTCACCTACTGTAGATGATGCAATGCTTAAATTAAAAGAGTTAGGGCAAGAGTATCCAACTTATGCATCTTTATATACTCGTATAACTGGTGATAGCATTGATACTAAAGGTGTTAGTTTTGATAGTTTATCATTAGAGCAGTCAAGACTTATTACAGCAATGTGGAGAACATTTCATAAAATGACTCCAGAAGCATTAAATACATATGTTTATAGAGATGGAGTTACTGTAGGTCCTGCTGCATACTCTTCAGCTGCAGACCAATTAACAAGAAACTATATAAATGATATATCTACATTATCAAAATCTGATAAAGGATTATTTAATTACAATAAAGTTACTGGAAAGTACACTCCTAAAAAAGCAGTAATAAATAATGCTCCACTAAACACACCTATGGCTATGTCTAATTTTCTTAAGAAATTAGGTGTTAGTTTCTCTGAAGTTGAGATTAGAAAATTATATAGAATTGGTAAACAAGAAAAAATAAAAGATGTAGTAAGTAAAGTTAGAGATAGTTTAGCTAGTATAGAATCTGTTACAACTTTTTCAAAAGATTCATTAGATATTAATCGAAGATTAAAAGAACTTGCATTCTTACAAACACTTGCATCTAACCCAGAATATGATAGTACTTATTACAATGTGAATGGTGAAAGAGTTCAAACAGCTTTTGGAGGTAATGTTGCAAATGATTTATATGTAACATTAAAGAATGTTAAAAAGAAAGAAGATCTTGCTGGTACACCTTTTGAGTATTTACTTACAGATGTCTTCTCACAGGGATCTAGTATTATGTCTAGAATGTTTACTAGTAAGGGCGTTAAAAAACCAGGAGCAGAAAATCTTTTTAGTCCAGGTATAGCAGGTGGTATTGTATATGATGGTAAAAAATCAAACAAGGGTTCATCAAGACTTACAGCTAGAGAAAGATATATACAAGAGTTAAACTTTAATCTTGCTGGTACGTTTATGAATCTAGTTCCAGGAGATGCATCTCTTGAACATACTTTATACATGGGTAATCCTGTAGATGAAAGTCAACTAAGTAAGACAGGACTTGCAAGAGTGATATCTAATATATTTAAACCGTATCTTTTATCTGAAATAAATCTATCTAGAGATGATCGTCCTATACCAAAAGTAGAATACGAAAAAGGTACTACAGAGTTTGAAAAAAGAAAGACTACAGATTTAAGATTCTTTAAAGATATCTTAGGAGAAGATTTACACAATAAGATAGTAAATGAAACAGGAAGTCCTGAAGATATTTACAAAATTTATATAAATGATATAAACAAAGCTATTGCAACATACATTCAAAGGTGGGTTTCTCGTAATCAAACAATGATGACTAGATATGGGATGATCCAAGTTAGTGGTTCACTTGTAGCTACATATACTATTCCTGAAGTAGCACTAAAAGAAAACATGAAAGCAGATCAGTTCAATAGATCGCTAACAGCTTTAGGTATCAATTATATGATTGCAAATATTGAAATGCACAAGCTTTTATATTCTGATCCATATCAATATACAGATGAATTAAAGCGTACAAAAAGTTTCTTATCTCCGCGTCAAACTCTTGTAAACAACTCTCCTATGTTTCAAGCTCAACAAAATAAACTTTGGAACAAAGGTTATGAGAGCAGTAATGATATAGGTTATTACAGTTTTACAAAAGATCATTTTGTAACAGCTACTCACAGTGATGTAGTAGGTGCAATTGACTTACCTGGATATAAACCTTATGAAGAAACAGATGGTGCAAGTATTATATCTTTTCCAGCATACAGAGCTATGAGAATACAATCTGATAACTGGAATGCTGCTGAGGAAAAACAATATAGATATGATATAGCTTGGGAGAAAAGAGATAAAAGTATAAAGCGTAGTCCAGAAGAATTAGCATTATTAAAAGAAGGAAACCCAGCAGTTAAGTCTGCATACCCTGATCAGAAACCTATTGTGTCAGGATCTAAGTTAGACAAGTCTGGAAATAATTCAAGCTATAATAATGTTGTTCTTGATAAGAATTCATTATATCCTCTTTCATATAGAATAATGAAAGAAGTTGGTGCAGACAATGGTGTAAAGTTATATGATAAAATGCAGAAAGAAGGCATTGATTATATAGCATTTAAGTCTGCTAGAAAGGTAGGAGCTGAGTCATTACATTCTACATATAATAAAGATGGTTCATTTAATAATGATGAGTACAAAGATAAGATATTAATACCATTTTCTATAATGGGTATACAGTCTGAGGTTCCCTCTAAAGAAGTTAGTTTAGTTACAAGGGGTTCTCAAACAACTAAGCTTCTAACATTAGACATGTTTGATAACGGTGTACCTATTGACTTTAAACAACTTATAGGTGAAGAAGAACTTTCTAGAGAAAAACAATGGGAAAACTTAAGTCTTATTGAAAAGAAAGATGAATCACCTATATATAGAGAAGCAATAATCAATACTGAGATACTAGAAGGTTTAACAGAAGATGCATACCAAAGAGTTCTCAGACGTTTAGGAATATCTGAAACTAATGAAGGTTACGAGATTACAAATATATCAGAGGCTGCAAAGACTCTTCGTAGTGAATTATTTAAACGAGAAGTTAATGATAATATTTCTATAGCTCTAGAACAGTTTGAAACAAAAGGTGTTGCTTTAGAAATAACACCTGCGTATCAACAAGTTAGAAACATTCTATACTCTATAATTAATAAAGAACTAGTTAGGTCTAAAATATCTGGTGGACAAAAGACTCAAATACCATCAACTTTATTTGAAAAAACAAGAGCTGAGTTTAATGAAAAATTAAAAGGTTACACCTCTGACATTCTAAAATTCTATGAGGATAAAGATGGTAAAAGAGTTATGGAGATAGGAGTTGGGCGTTGGTTCAATAGCAACATGTCTGATGAAAAATTACTAGAATATTTAAATAAAAAAGAAAATCAAGGAATATTAGAAGGATTAGCTTTCCGTATACCTACACAAGCACAAAACTCAATAGATGTAATTAGAGTGGGTATGATATTACCAAAGGAGTTTGGAGATAACGTAGTTGTACCATCAGCAATTGTAAGGAAAGTGGGATCGGATTTTGATATTGATAAACTATCTATATATTTAAAAAATGTAATTTATATAAATAACGAACTTAAAGAAGTGCCTTTCTTTGGAACAGGTACAAACTCTAAACGAAAGATTGCTGATTTATTTGATAGTGGAAAACTATTTAATGCTGCTCAGAAAAAACAATTAGATGCTTTAGGTCAATTAAAAAGTTGGGAAGTTCAAGGTTTAATTAATAATGATGCTGCTATAGAAAACAATCCAAATGGTACATATGGAGACCTATTAGCACAACTAGGTGTAGTAGATCAAGAAGATTCTTTAGAGACATTTATAAATGAGCTGTCTGAGATAGGTGTTAGAGATGCAGTAGTTAACAAATTATACAAGCAGTCTTTAGAGAACGGTTATATAAACTCTTCTAGAAAGCTTGCATCACACTCTCAAAACTTTGAGAAATTAATTAGACCAAACTCTGCAGACTATCTAAAAGATTTAGCCAAGCGTGTTGTTAATAAAACTAAAGGTCAGGCATTTAACTACACAAAAGTAGGTAACATGTTAGACAATAGATTTATGTTGTCTCTAAGACAAGCGTTTGTCTCAGGTAAAAAAGCAATAGGTATAGATGCTATTTCTCAAACAGGACTTTCGCTAAATCAAAAATCTATTATTACTATAGACACTGATAGATTAACATCACTACCCAAAGAGGATCAAGCTTGGCTAGGTGATGGAAAAATTGCATTTAAAAATTACAATAAGTATGAAGGAAAAGCATCTCTTTCAGGAATATATAATGCTGCTGGGCAATTAATATCTAACATTAATAGTCAATTAATGGACGGACATGTAGATATATCTAAAGGTCCATGGATTATGGAACTAGGTGCAACTCCTCAACTTGCACCAACAATTCTTTTTCTAAACGGAATAGGTGTACCAATTGATCAAATAATATTTTTTGTAAACCAACCAATTATACGTACATACTTAAATACTCTTGAAAATGAAGGAAAGACTTGGTTATTTAATCCTGATATTTATAATGAAACTATAGATCAATATGGAGGATTCGTTAGAACTGAGACAAAAAGTAAAGACTTTGTTATTCCAAATGCAGATACATTAGAGCAAACAATGTCTTCATCAAGTAAGATAGACAGCAATCAACCTCAATATTTAAAAGAGTTTTTGAAATATGCTAGAATGTCTGGAGAGTATTATAAATTTACAAACGGAACAAACTTTGACACAGCAGTAATTAATGATCACTTCTTAATATTTAAAAAACAAATACAATATAAACAAGCCCAAGAGTCATTAATAGCTGGTGCTGAGTCTAGATTAAATGATACATGGTTAGGAAATTTAGCAAATAGACTTGGTATAACAGAAGATTACTCTCCTGGAGGAAGGGGAAATACAAGAGATGCAATATCAAGCTTTTTATTATCAGATAGAGGTAATGTAAGAAGAGTTTTAGAAACTATATTGCTTCCACATATTAATAAATCTGATAAACAATTTATAAAGATTGCTAGAAAAGCTGTAAATAGTTTAATAGATTGGGGAGTACAAACAAGAGGTTTAAATACACAACTTCAGAAAGTATTACTTGATACAACTGGTACTTCAGCGCAAGCTTTAGAGTTAGTAAATAAAATAAAGACAGCTAAAAAAGGTTCTCCATATTATACAATGCGTAATAATTTAGTTGTAAATAATTTACAAGCAATGCCAGCAAGATCAGCAGGTAATCTTCCTAACAATTTAAAACTTAATAGTATTGGTACAAAAGCATATGATGTAAACTCTGTTATATTTTCTTTTAGATCACTAAAAAAGTTTTTACAAACTATGGGTCAAGCTAATCTTTACGATGATATTGTTAAGCTTTCAGTTTTACAATCAGGTTTAGCAAATAGTCCTATATCATTTACATCATATTTACCATATGAAGATGTAGCAAGTTTATATAAATACACCTTGCGCATCTTAGATAATATGCCTAACTTACAGAACTTTGCTGATGTAAATATGCTTGAGAGAAATAGCTGGACTGATTCAGATATAGTAAGCTCAGACAGTTTATATATGATTACTCCTCAAAACAGTAATGCTAGGCAAGCAAGTTATCCAGCAATTGCATCTTGGGCACGTCCTGCTAGTGTAAATAATGCATTTAATGATGGTAAAATTCCTTTAACTATTACACAAGATGTTAGATATTTTAAACCAGGTGATGATATAATTAGTTATAACTGGAATGATTTATCTGTTAGTAGAATAGAAAGAAATCAAAAAAGAAAAGAAGGAGATTATTCTTATATAAATAAAGGTTTGTTTAAAAGAGTTATGGATCAAGGTGACCCACTTGTTTATTATAATCCAAAAACTAAAAAGAATTACTTTATATATAAAGCAATAAATGGATTAGGTGATGGATTTAGAGCTCAAGAATATTATGATACTGCATCTAAATCTAAAATAGATAACCAACTTATAAAGGTTACAGAAGTGAGTGATGCTACTGTTGTATCTGCCTGGAGTGGTGCTCTTGATCTTAAATATCCAAGCACAGAAGAAGGTGGTGCAATCATGGCAAAATTAAATGATGGAAGAATATTACTAGCTGATGGTGAAAAATATATTCCTGAAGAAATCACTGCAAAATTATTAGAAGAAATTGGCTACTCTAAAAAGTCTGCAAATATTATACTAACATTAAAATGTAAAGGTTAATGGCAACATGTCCAAATATAAATTTACCAGAATGGAAAGCTCTTGAAGCTGCTAAACCAGACTTAGCTTATTACTTATGGGATAAGTATGACGGTAATGTGCCTGCTAATGAGTTACTTGATAACTCACCTGAAATAATAAATAAGGTGAAGCAAGTAATTAAGAAGATGGGTGTACAAATTCAACCATTGTCTACATATGCAAAAAACAATCCTGACATAGATGAGTCATCTATAAATGCAGTAACTGATTTAGCTACAGGTGTTATTGCTATATCTGAAGGTAAGTATGGAGTAGATACTCTTACAGAAGAAATGGTTCACGTTGCTACAGAAATCATTAATCAGGTAGATCCCAAGACTGTAACAGAAATGATTTCTAAAATAGGTAGATTTAAAATTTATAAAGAAACCTTAGATCAGTATAAAGACTTTCCTGCATACCAATTAGAGGACGGAAAACCTAACATTAGAAAAATAAAAAAAGAGGCTGTAGATAAACTTATTACACAGCTTATTGTAAATAACATATCTAACGAAGATCTGTCTTTAGAAGAAAACAGATCTATGGTAAGAAGAATGTGGGACAGTATAACTGATTGGTTTAGAGGTGAGTATAAAAAAGCAAACATTGATATCTTTTCTAAGACAGCTAAAACTGTATTAGGAGGTGAGTTTGAAGGAAGCTATGTTGATTTAGATAGTACTGAAATGTATTACCAAGCTAGTGATGCTCAAAAGGAGTTTATGAGGCAGGTAAACATTACTGAAAAGACTCTTAGAAAAACAGAAACTAAAGAAGAAGAAGGTAGTCCAGTTCTTATAGGAGATAAAAAAGCTACAAGCTTCTATGAACTTCTTATTGATGGAGAGTACGTAATAATTAAAAAGAGAGTAACTGATAGAGTTAAAGCTTGGTATAAAAGCAAGTTTGGAGATAAGGTATTTACTCCATCAGAGAAAAAAGATAATGAAGTAAAGCGTAAATTAGGTACTAGGTATCATGAATTCTTTGAAGAAATACATGATAGATTTTTTAATAGTGATGGTACAAGAAGAGTTACTCCTGGAGAAAGACCATATATAAAGGACGTACTTGATAATAATGTTTATACTAAATTAGAAAAGTATTATACAGATCTTATAGCAGAGTTTTCTAAAGATGGAAAAAACCCATTAGTCCTTTCTGAATTAAAAGTATACGATGCTAAAGAAAAAGAAGCAGGTACTATTGATTTACTTATTGTAGAAGAAGATGGTACAGCTAATATATATGACTGGAAGTTTATGAATGTCTCTCCAACTGCTGAAGATGTTGCTTGGTTTAAACAAGGTGCATATGGAATTCAGTTAGATAGATACAGAAAAATATTACTAGATAACTATAATATAAAAGAGATTGGTAAGAACAGAGCTGTTCCTATTATAATGGATTTACAGAGAGATAACTTTCAAGATCCAAACAGCCCTTTAAAAATAAAAGGTATAAAAATTGGTAGTGTTGATCCAAATAATATGGACCCTCTTACACTAACTCCTGTATCTGCTCCTTCTGAAACTACAGGAGATAAAAAATTAGATCTGTTTATTAAACAACTTAATGCTGTAGTAGAGCAAATTAGTAATAAGAAAACTAAAGGAGATGATGAGTTAGCTTTTAAAGTTGAAAGAAGTAATATTATAAGAAAAGCAATACGTTCACTTCAAGGGCAACAAAACATACAACCTCTTCTTGATACTATAAATGTAATGATAAGAGAGGGAGAGAACTTAATGTCTGAATGGAAAACTTCGTATGAAGGTAGACCACCAAGTGCTGATGATTTAAAAGATATTCAGCTATCAGAATACTCTGCAGATATAAGAGACTATATTGCATCTGCTGCTGTGTTTGAGAAAATCACTAACTATATAGGGGACATGATTTACAAAAAAGGAGACAGTGAGCTTGGTACAAAAGAACAACTAGAGTTTTTAGAAAGTCTTCAAAAGCAACAAATAGAGATTAGTTCATTAAAAACAAATCTTGAATTAGTTGCTGGTGAATTTGCAGAAAAGTTTATAGGAGAACGTAACTTAGTTACAGGACTAATGAATCCAGAAAAGGTTGTAAAAGGTCTAGGAAGTTGGTTTAGAGGTCTTTCAACAATAGGTTTGAAGTCTACAGATCTATTATACACTATGGCAAATCAAGCAACTAACAAGGCTGAGAGAGATACTATTCCTTTAGTAAACAGATTAATAGCTATTCAAAAAAGAATAACTGATAGAGGAGGTGATACTTCAAAAGAAGTTTTAAAACTATATCAAAAGGATACAGAAGGTGGATTAGTAAATAAACTAATATATAAATACGATAAAGAGTTCTACGATAGTGTTAAAAGAAACTCAGAAGAAGGAGCTAGAAGTAAAAAGTGGCTTGCAGATAATATAAATGTACAAGACTACATAAAAGAATCTAAATTAAAGCTAGCAGAAAGAATAAGCCGTATTAAAAAAAGTTACCCTGATGGACAACTAAAAGAAAAATTAATTTTAGAAGAACAAAAAAAGTGGGATATTACTAGAAAAGATTTTAACGGATTTGGTAACTATATAATAAAAAGACACCCACAAGAAAAATGGTTAAGTAAAGAATACTCTGCATTAAAAAAAGATGCTGATTTATTTGAATTATACAATTTTATATCTGATATAAATAAACAAGCACAAGAGGTAGGATACATACAAAACAAAGTAACCTCTACATTCTTACCATTCATTAGAAAAAGCATGGCAGAAAGTTTAGCTTGGGACGGACCTAACTTAAAAGCTGTTGGAAATCTTGGAAAGAATTTAACAACTAGAGCAGATGATGTAGGTTATGGTAAGATTAATTCTCTAACAGGAGAAGTAGAACAAGCTATACCTAAATATTATACTAGTGACTTTAGTGTTACTGAAGATGGTCCTAATGATTATTCAGATGTAAGTTTAGATCTATTTAAGAATATGATACTTTATACACAACACATGAACAAGTATAAGTATCTAACTGAAATAGAAGATCAACTTTTATTAGTAAGAACTGTAGAAACTTTTAAAGACCATTTAAGATCAAATAAAAATAATGAGGTTATACCAGGAGAAATACTAAAAGGAAATACTGAAAACGTAAAAATTTTAGATCAATTTCTAGACACTGTTATATATGGGCAAAAGTATGCTGTAGATGATTCAGACATGGCGTATGGTGCACCTGTTATTAAAGGAGTTAAAACGGTTGTCAACAAAGTATTTAAAAGCTTTGGTGCAAAAACAGATGTATTTAAAAATGATGAAGTTGACGCACTTTCACTTACTAAAACAATGGAGACTCTTAATAGATATATTCAGATGAAGTCTCTAGGTTTTAATCCTGTATCAGGTGCAGTAAATGCATTTGGTGGAAACTTACAAATCTCTGCACTAGCTGGTAGATACTTTGATGCTAGAGAAGTTTATAAATATGAAGCTCAATTAGTAGGTAATAAATTTAAGAATGATGATGAGCGAGAAATGTTTGTTCAACTTCTTGATAAATTTATGCCTCTTAAAGATGATCCCACATATGATAAACTTAGAGATGCAGGGATGAAGAAGCTAACACGAACAAACTTTAGTGACATGTTGTTTATTATGTTTAGAGAACCTGAACAGCTTTTAGAAAAAGCAGTGTTCAAAGCTATGTTAGATAATGTAATGGTTGAGAATGGAAGAATTGTAAACATAAGAGACTTTGTAAGAGATAAATATAAAAGTGAGTACTCTTCAGGAACAGCTGCTGAAAGATCTGCAGCGTATAAAAGTAGTAAAGAAAAAATAAAGCAAGAGATTGCAGAACTTAAAAAGAGTAGATCAATAAATGTTACAAAGAAATTAGTAGATGGTAAATTAGAAATTCCAGGATTAGATTTAAATAACTCTAAAGAACTAATGCGTGTAACTGATGTAGCTAGAAACATATCAAGATCTGCTACTGGAGGTCTTACTGAATTTGATGAGTACAGAGCTAACATGAATATTTGGACAAAGTCTTTGATGGTATTCAAAGGTTGGATACCTAAACTTGTTCTTACAAGGTATGGTGGTTTTAGAAAAGCTGCAGATAACTTTAATGTAGAGATTGATGAGAATGGTCAGACTACAGGTGAGAAGTATGAGGTAGGTAGATTAAAGTTATTCATGAGTGTAGTTGGATTAGATATAATGAGAAGTATTAAAAACATTACATCTATATATACTATGGATGAGAACGGTGTTAAAGTTATAGATGAGTTATATGATATATATACTCAAAACTTTATAAAAGAATTTGGAGAAGCTCCAAACTTATCTAAAGAAGACTTTATAGAATTAGTACGAGTTAACATAAATAGGCAAGTAAAAGAACTTGGAATCTTAGCAGGAATGATGGCTTTAGTTATTGGAATGGGTGTAATTGCTCCAGACGATGATGAAGATAGAGCAACTAAGAATGCATTTAGAAAAATACAAAAGATACTAGATAAGTTTACTAGTGAGATTTTATTCTTTTATAACCCTGGAGAAATGACAGATGTTCTTTCTGGAGGAATACCTGCTATTGGTTTATTCAAAGACTTTGGTAGAGCGTGGTCTCATTTTATAAAAGAGATTACAGGAATGGATGTTACAAACACTGATAAAACTGCTGAAGAAGTCAGAAAAGATGCACAGCCTATCAAGAACATTGCAAAACTAGTACCTATGGGAGGATTCATGCTTGACCTTCTTGCATCAGTAGATGCAGAATTTGCTAAAGAGTATGATATTACTATATCAAAGACTGCAAGGTAAACGCTATATTATAGTAGCATATTTTTAATAATACTTTTAAAACACATATATAAAACATAAATTCGTAAATTATGAGAATCGCTGAAATTTGTCCCACTTGTGCCACATATCAAGATGCTAGTTGCATCTTGTATAATGGTGTATATCTTTCTAACGTTGTAGCTAATCCAGGAGAATCCTTGGATATAGTGTTAGGAAATATAAATAATAATCTAGTTCCTTTAACAGGAGCAGGTGTACCTGATGTAGTATATGGTGCTCCACAATCTCCTGCACCTTATGTAGGAAAACTTTATGTTGATAATATAACTAGTCTAGTTTATTATGCAAAATCTGCTGGAACTAGTTCTGATTATGCTAGAATTCTTTCAGCTCCTTTAGCAGGAGTGCCTGAATATTCTAACAACTCTGCTGCAATATTTGCTGGAGCAGAAATAGGATCAATATATAGAACAGGAGATCTCCTGAAAATAGTACACTAAAAAATAATTTCCAGATGAGCAAGTTAATTTGTGCGGCAGACCCTTGTCCAATCAGACTTAGTAGTGCATGTGTCTTCTATGAAGGCCCTAACTTAGTATGCGCTAGAGTCAACACTAATCAAACAGTAGAAGATGCATTAATAAGTATTAATGAAGCATTATGTAATGGTTCTGGTATAGATGGTACAAGTGGAACTTCTGGTACGTCTGGTACGTCTGGATTCTCTGGTACTTCAGGCACTTCAGGAACAACAGGTACCTCAGGAACAACAGGTACTTCTGGCTCTTCTGGGACAAGTGGAACTAGTGGATCTAGTGGTACTACAGGTACAAGTGGTTCATCTGGGACATCTGGTACAGGTGGATCAAGTGGTTCATCAGGAACTACTGGAACCAGTGGTACTACTGGGACAAGTGGTACAAGTGGGTCAACAGGTACAAGTGGTACTAGCGGTACAAGTGGAACAGCAGGTGAAGATGGTGATAAATATGCAACTACTTCTGTAACTTGTTTTACTCTAGGTGCCTCAGGTTGTATATTTGTTGATACAGGATTAGCTTACACAGTAGCTCAATCAATCATTATAGCACACGATGCTAACAACTACCAAGAGTGTGAGGTGGTATCTTATAATCCAGCAACAGGTTCTTTATGTTTTGCTGCACCAACACGTACTGTAGGTAGTGGTAACTATTGTGACTGGCAAGTAAATTTAGATGGTGCTACAGGTGGTGATGGATCACATGGTACAAGTGGAACCAGTGGTACAACAGGTACTTCTGGAAGTTCAGGAACTACTGGGACAAGTGGTACAAGCGGAACTACAGGTACTAGCGGAACAACAGGTACCAGTGGTAGCTCTGGAACTAGTGGAACTTCTGGTTCAGCTGGTACGTCAGGAACATCTGCAACATCTGGAACAGCAGGTACAAGTGGTTCAAGTGGAACAACAGGTACGTCTGGAACTACAGGTACAAGTGGTACCAGTGGAACTAGTGGTACAGCTGGGACAACAGGTACATCAGGATCTGCAGGAACAAGTGGTATAAATGGTTCTTCAGGAGCAGCTATAGCTAACTGGTATGCAAGTTTTTCTGACAATACAGATCAATTTGTAAGTGCAGCTAACACACCTACAGCTATTACATTTAACACTGTAGAGTTGGCAAATGGTATTTCATTAGACTTCAATCAACAAGTAAGATATGCACATGCTGGTATTTATAAAGTGGGGTATTCTTTACAAGTTAGCAAGTCCTCTGGAAGTAATGCAACTGTTGATATCTGGCTAAAAAAGAATGGCACAGATTTTATAAGAAAAGATAGAATTTTAACTAAGGTTAATAATAATGTAGTACAGCTACCTTATTCAGAATTTATAGTAAACCTAGATGCAAATGATTACTTAGAAGTTATTATAGCGTCTGGAAACTCATCTGTACATATTAATGCTACTTCAAGCGCATCAGTTCCTTATTCAAAACCTGCTGCACCTTCTGTAGTGTTTAACACTGTACAAGTGGGTGTATCTGTAGGATCAACATCAGGTACCTCAGGAACCAGTGGAACATCAGGGACTTCTGGTACTTCTGCAACAAGCGGTACTAGTGGTACGTCAGCAACAGCTGGAACTTCTGGTACTAGTGGAACAACAGGGACCTCTGGAACGTCTGGTACATCTGGTACATCTGCACAAGATGGAACTAGTGGTACTAGTGGCTCAAGTGGAAAATCGTGTAACAGTTATAATGTTACATGTCCATCTGGAGGTGGAGATTGTTTGGCAGGAGTAAACTACTGTGATGGTTCAAATGGATTTGTAACTGTAACAGAGGGAACAGCTATTGATGTTTGCGCAAGACAAACACCTACAATTAGTAATGGAGGTAGTGTAAACATTAATGGACTTTGTTCAGGCTCTAGTGGTACATCAGGTAGTTCTGGTACATCTGGAACAAGTGGAACGAGTGCTGAAGATGGAACATCTGGTACAAGTGGAACATCTGGTACAAGTGCGACATCAGGGACCTCAGGAACTTCAGGTTCTTCAGGGTTAGATGGCTCTAGTGGTACTTCAGGGACAACTGGTACTAGTGGAAGCAGTGGTACGTCAGGAACAACAGGTCAAGATGGCTCCTCTGGAACAAGTGGAACTGCAGGTACTACAGGTACTAGCGGAACATCAGGTACAAGTGGATTAGATGGAGACTTTTATGCTACAACTTCTACAGACTCCTTTACATTAGGCTCTGCAGGTTGTATAGACGTAGATACAGGACTTGCATATACAACAGCTCAATCAATAATCATAGCCTTTGATGCAAATAATTATCAAGAATCTGAGGTTGTAACATATAATAGTGTAACTGGAGAACTTTGCTTCGCAGCACCTACAAGAACTGTAGGCTCAGGTACATATACTTCATGGGAAGTTAATTTAGATGGAGCAACAGGAGGAGATGGTTCTTCTGGAACTTCAGGTACTTCTGGTACAGCAGGTGTAGATGGTACATCAGGCACGTCAGGTACAAGCGGTACAACAGGTACCTCTGGTACAACTGGTACAAGTGGTAGTAGTGGGACTAGTGGAACTGCAGGAACATCTGCAATAGATGGAACAAGTGGTACAACAGGAACCTCTGGCACATCTGGTACTAGTGCTACTTCTGGAACATCAGGAACAACAGGTACATCAGGTACCAGTGCAGAAGATGGTTCTTCTGGGACAAGTGGTTCTTCTGGTAGTAGTGGTTTGACTGGATCAAGCGGTACAAGTGGTACAGCTGGAACATCAGGGGAAGACGGCACTAGTGGAACAACTGGTACTTCTGGAACAAGTGGGTCTAGTGGAACTTCAGCCACATCAGGAACGTCTGGTACAACAGGTACTAGTGGTTCTTCAGGCACAAGTGGGACATCAGGTACAACAGGTACTAGTGGTACATCTGCAATTGATGGTACTAGTGGTTCTTCAGGAACGTCAGCAACATCTGGTACAAGTGGAACAGCAGGTACATCTGGGACTTCAGGAGATGATGGTACGTCTGGTACATCTGGCACATCAGGTTTAGCTGGAAATGATGGTACATCAGGAACATCAGGAACATCTGCAACATCAGGTACAAGTGGTTCTTCAGGAACAGCTGGTACAACAGGAACAGACGGTTCATCAGGAACAAGTGGTACAAGTGGTACAACTGGGACTTCTGGAACAAGTGCTGTAGATGGTACTTCTGGTACCACAGGTACGAGTGGTACTGCTGGAACTAGTGGAACAAGCGGAACTAGTGGAACAAGTGCAACCTCTGGTACATCTGGAACCTCAGGAGAACAAGGAGATATATATGCTACAACATCAACAGATTCCTTTACTTTAGGAGTTGCTGGATGTATAGATGTAGACACAGGGTTAGCTTACACTACAGCACAGTCTATAATTATAGCACATGATGCAAGTAATTATCAGGAAAGCGAAGTAGTTACATACAATTCAGTTACAGGAGAGTTATGTTTTGCAGCACCTACTAGAACAGTGGGTAGTGGAACATACACATCTTGGGAAGTAAACCTAGATGGTGCAACTGGTGGTGACGGTAGCAGTGGTACATCAGGTACAAGCGCTACAGCAGGTACTAGTGGTACTACTGGTACAAGTGGTACATCTGCAACTGCAGGTACATCAGGTACTAGTGGTAGCTCAGCAACATCTGGTACATCTGGTACGAGTGGTACTTCTGCTATTGACGGTGATGATGGTTCTAGTGGAACTTCAGGAACCAGTGGGTTAGATGGTGATGATGGAACATCTGGTACTTCTGGAACATCTGGTACGTCAGCAACAAGTGGTACATCAGGCACAAGTGGTACATCTGGAATTGATGGAGATGCAGGAACTTCTGGTACTAGTGGCACTACAGGAACATCAGGTACAGCTGGTACAAGTGGTAGCTCTGGTAACGATGGTTTAAACGGTACAAGTGGTACAAGTGGAACGTCTGGTACTTCAGGTGCTGACGGAGATAATGGAACCAGTGGAACTAGTGGTACGTCTGGTACCTCTGCAACATCTGGTACAGCTGGTACATCTGGTACATCAGGGACAACAGGAACTTCTGGAACAAGTGGTTCTAGTGGAACTGCTGGTTCTAGTGGAACAGCAGGTACTAGTGGTATTGATGGAGATAATGGGTCTAGTGGTACCTCTGGGACAAGTGGTAACAGTGGTACATCAGGTACATCTGGAGAAGATGGTAATGATGGTTCTTCAGGTACAAGCGGTACGTCAGGAACTTCTGGAACTAGTGGAGAGGATGGAGATAATGGAACATCTGGAACATCAGGTACTAGTGGAAATAGTGGTACTAGTGGTACATCAGGAGAGGACGGAACAAGTGGAACTACTGGAACTTCTGGTACTAGTGGGTCAAGTGGAACAAGTGGAGATGATGGAACAAGTGGTACGTCAGGCACCTCAGGAAATAGTGGAACCTCTGGAACAACAGGAACGTCTGGAACTAGTGGAGATAGTGGGTCAAGTGGAACTACTGGTACATCAGGTACGAGTGGAATAGATGGTAATAACGGAACGTCTGGAACTTCTGGTACTAGTGGTAACAGTGGTACGAGTGGAACATCTGGAGATGATGGAACTAGCGGAACTACTGGGACTTCAGGAACATCTGGTAGTAGTGGAACAAGTGCTCAAGATGGTTCGTCTGGAACATCAGGAACATCAGGAAATAGTGGCTCATCTGGAACTAGTGGCACATCAGGTACATCAGCTATTGATGGTACATCTGGTACAACAGGAACATCAGGAACCAGTGGTGAAGATGGAGCAAATGGAACTAGTGGAACCTCTGGAACATCAGGTAACAGTGGTACATCAGGCACTAGTGGTGATGATGGAACGAGTGGTACAACTGGTACTTCTGGTACGTCTGGTAGCAGTGGATCTAGTGGTAACAGTGGAAGCTCAGGCACCTCTGGCACAAGCGGAAGTTCAGGAAGTAGTGGAAACGATGGTTCCTTTGGTGGAGCATGTTTTGATTACACATATGGAGGACAAGCTTCTTCAATACCAAGTACTGTAGGTAATGGGATTGCTAAGTTGCGTTATGCTAACCTGGCTGCTCAAGATACATCTACTAGGTTAGACATTAGTACGTTAGATGATCAAGGAGAGGATATAGAAGAATACTTTGATGCTATAGCAGCAGGAACCTCTGCAGTTTTAGGTCATGTAAGGATATCTACAAAAGGAGATAATACAACTTTTTTATTATTTGCTATAACTTCTGCTAATCAAAATGGTGCTTCCAGTTATAATATGGGTCTTACTCCTGTAGCATCTTCTGATCCTTCTCCATTTTCAACAAATGATGATGTTTTAATATGTTTTGTTGTAACAGGTGACAAAGGTGATCCTGGAAGTAGTGGAACGTCTGGTACTGCTGGAACGTCTGGCAGTTCAGGTAATGCTGGAACAAGTGGTACAAGTGGGACATCAGGATCGAGTGGTTCAAGTGGTGACGATGGTACAAGTGGTACATCTGGAACCAGTGGAAACTCAGGAACATCAGGTACGTCTGGAGATGATGGAACATCTGGCACTTCAGGAACTAGTGGTACATCTGGAAACAGTGGTACTAGTGGTACAAGCGGTGATGATGGAGGAGATGGAACATCAGGAACAAGTGGTACAACAGGTACCTCTGGTAGTTCAGGAAACTCTGGAACAAGCGGTACTTCTGGAACTAGTGGTTCTTCTGGGAGCAGTGGAGATGATGGAACCTCTGGTACATCAGGTACTAGTGGAAACTCAGGATCGAGTGGTACATCAGGTGATGATGGTACTAGTGGTACTAGTGGAACTAGTGGAAATAATGGAACCTCAGGTACAACTGGAACATCAGGTACTTCAGGCACAAGTGGAAATAGTGGAACGTCAGGAACTACTGGAACCTCTGGAACAAGTGGTAACACTGGTACAAATGGCACATCTGGCACCAGTGGTACATCTGGAACGTCTGGTAACAATGGTACGTCAGGTACGTCTGGTACTAGTGGAAACTCAGGTACAAGTGGAACTTCAGGAGAGAATGGTACTTCTGGAACTACTGGAACTTCTGGAACTTCTGGTACAAGTGGTGATGATGGTGGTGATGGAACCTCTGGAACATCAGGAACTAGTGGTAACTCTGGATCAAGTGGTACGTCAGGTGATTCTGGATCTTCAGGAACTAGTGGTACAAGCGGTACCTCTGGGGATGATGGAGGTAATGGATCAAGTGGATCTAGTGGTACTTCAGGAACTAGTGGTACAACAGGTACGAGTGGTACAACAGGTACTAGTGGGACGACAGGTACATCTGGTACAACAGGAACCTCTGGTACTAGTGGCTCTTCTGTAACCGTATCAGGAACTAATAATAGACTTGTTAAGTTTACTAGTGCCTCTACTATAGGTAACTCAAATAATCAAGATAACGGAACTACAACAAGTGTTGGTCAGAATTTTGAAGTTACTGCAGGTCTTGGTAATGATGAAGTATTTACAGTTTCAACAAATGCTGGAGAATTTCGATTAGGAGATATCGAGTCATTAGGAGATGAAATGTATATTGAAGGTGGATATGGTGGTGGTGCATTTAGCATGTACACAGGAGGAGTTCAAGGGTTTCATATGAATAATAACGGTAGAGTTGTTATAAGCGGAACCACTGAACCTATTGGTTCTAGTGCAAAACTTAGTGTAAATGGTAACATCTACACTACTTCTATTTATGTTGGCAATGGTTTAAATAACTATATTGGTTCCTACGGTGGGGGTATGCTTATCTATTCTCAGACTTCGACTACTATTAATCTTGGAGGAGGTATAGGAAACAGACAAAATAATGTGTCAGTAGGTAATGGATATCTTTATGTAAATAATGCTGGTGATCCAGCAGCATTTACTGTTAATGTTTTTCCTTTTACTACTGTTAGTGGTTCAGGTTACGTACCAGATGCAATAATAGCAAGTAAGTCAACGTCAAATACTGCTGGAACCCTTTTATTACACTCTACAGATCAAACTATAGTTGCAGGACAAGTTCTAGGTGTCCTTCAATATGGTGGTAGAGGTGATGCTAGTAGCTCATATATTTCTTCTCAAATAATAGGTGAAGTTAAACAAGCTCCAGGAACTGGATCAGGTGGTGGTGGTATACTAAAACTTCAAACTGCAACAACCTCTTCTGGTTCTACTCCTTCAACACGAGTACTTATTGATAACACTGGAAATGTTGGAATTGGTACAGTTAACACCACGCCTTTAGCTAGGCTTCATGTTGATGGTGGAACATATCTTAGAGAGAATGTAACTATGGCTAAAACTGGTGCTATAGGAACATCTAATATGTTTAGTATTAATTATTCATCTGGTAACGAGGAAATATATATAGGTGATGAGAATGATTACTTTGGTAGCTCTAAACTTCATTATGAGGTAGCAAATAAGAAAGCTACGTTCCAAAAAACATCAGTTGGTTTTGGAATAACTCCTACTGAGCTGGTCCATATTCATGGTGGTATTCTTTATTTAGATAAAACCCAAATCAAGGATAATAATGCAGACACTGGACTTGGTGGTCAAGTTTTAGGTACAAATAATGGAAATAATACAGAATGGCAATGGATTCCACAAACACTAACTTCTGCATTCTATCATAGTAGTAGCTCTACAAGTGTTCAATATATGCCTATTGGAGGAACACTAAGTGAAACTACTAGTAATCAATATTATAATAATTTTATTGCACCTGCTGATGGTAGAGTTAGACAAATAAGAATAAAAAATATAACAGGAACACCAACAGCAACAAGTTTTGCATCATTTAGAGTGTATGTAAATGGATCATTAGTAAGCTCACTAGCTCCAACAACAACTAACGGTGGAAGTATAGGAATGATGGGAGTAAGAAGATTTAGTGACACTCAAGCAACGTTTAGTGAAGGAGATAGAGTTCAATTTGCATTTGTAACATTTGGTGGCACAGGATTTATATATGGTTCTGCTGCAACATTTCTTATAGAATATACAGAAACAACTGATTTAAATACACCTTAAAATATATAATACTAATGGCAGCAAGTAATTTAAATAATGATATACAACTATCACATCCTTTATACAAGAATGATCCTGGAAGAACTAGACCAGGAAAGGATACTGATGGTGTAGTGAGAACACCTAGTAGTGAGACAGAAGATATTGCTGCTCACTCAACTATTCTAGATAGCGTTTCAGATAATGGTAAGTTTGAATATCTAATACCTATTATAAATAACTTAGAGTCTGTACGAGAGGATTTACAAGATCTTTATCAATGGACTGTTTGTGCATTTGGAAAAGATTGTAGTAAAGCTGCATCTCAGGGACCCAAAGGAGATACTGGTGCACAAGGTCCAAAAGGTGACACAGGTTCACAAGGACCTAAAGGTGACACTGGACTAACTGGTGCTCAAGGTAACCAAGGTTCACAAGGACCAAGAGGTTTACAAGGAGCAACTGGTGGACAAGGTCCTAAGGGAGATCAAGGTGACCAAGGAATACAAGGTAATACTGGTAATGCTGGAGTTAACGGAACTAGTGGCACAAGTGGAGCTAAGGGAAATACAGGTAGTCAAGGAATACAAGGAGTTAAAGGAGATACAGGAGTTCAAGGAATTCAAGGGACAACTGGTGCTAAAGGAAACACTGGTAATGCTGGAACAAGTGGTACAAGTGGAGTAAATGGCGCTAAAGGTGACACTGGTGCCCAGGGTGTAAAAGGAGATACTGGAGCACAAGGTATACAAGGAGTAAAAGGTAATACAGGTGCTCAAGGAGATGCTGGATGGGGTATAACTATGAAAGGTGAGGTGGCTACTAAAGCTAATCTACCTTCTACAGGTAATAGTAATGGTGATGCTTACATTGTTCAATCAGATGATTCTATTTGGTTATGGACATCAGCTGAAGGTTGGATAAGTGGTGGTTCTATTAAAGGACCTAAAGGAGATAAAGGTGATACTGGCTCTCAAGGAGCTACAGGACCACAAGGTAGTCAAGGAGTTAAAGGAAACACTGGTTCAACAGGTGCAGCTGGTGCCAATGGTACTAGTGGTACTAGTGGAGCCAAAGGTGCAACAGGAGCTAAAGGTACAACAGGTTCTCAGGGAATACAAGGTATTCAAGGTCCTAAAGGTGACACTGGTGCTCAAGGATCAACTGGTGCAAAAGGTGATACTGGTGCTGCAGGTGCAAATGGAACAAGTGGTGTGAATGGTGCAAAAGGTGCAACAGGATCTCAGGGTTTACGAGGACCCACTGGGCCTGCTGGATCTAATGGATCTAATGGAGCTCAAGGTATTCAAGGTATTCAAGGAGAGACAGGTGCTAAAGGTAATACAGGATCAACTGGTTCCCAAGGTGTAAAGGGTAATACTGGAAACACTGGCGCAGCTGGTGCTAATGGTACATCTGGTACCTCTGGAGCAAATGGAGCAACTGGAGCTAAAGGTGATACTGGATCTAAAGGTAATACTGGAGCAGCTGGGGCAAACGGAACTTCAGGAACAAGTGGTGCAAAAGGTGCAACAGGGGCTACAGGTAGTAGAGGACCACAAGGTAATGCAGGTGCAAATGGAACTTCTGGTACAAGTGGAGCAAATGGCGCTAAGGGAGCTACAGGTAGTACTGGAGCTCAGGGAGTTAAAGGTAACACAGGTAATGCAGGAGCTAATGGTACGTCAGGTGTAAGTGGAACATCAGGTGTAAATGGAGCTAAAGGTGATACAGGATCAAGAGGACCAGCTGGTTCAAATGGTACATCAGGTGTAAATGGTGCAACAGGCTCACAGGGTCCTAGAGGTTATCAGGGTATACAAGGAGTACAAGGTTCAACTGGTAGTACAGGTGCAACTGGTGGTAAAGGGGATACAGGAGCACAAGGCCCAAAAGGTGACGCTGGAAGTGATGCAACAATAGCATGGTTTAGCGCGTGTGGTGGTAAAGAGACAGATCTTTATCTTGTATCAATTTGTGTTGATGACAGAAATGGTAAAATAGGCTTTACAAATAATAAAGGCACAGTTGTGTATTGTACAAAAACTAAATAGATTTAATCATATCAATAACCTTATCAGATTTTATACC
>Ga0233444_10001003_pt1 | contig 33611 bp, 30 predicted proteins | sample SI_124_October20_6_FD_182792 | JGI IMG/M metagenome (GOLD analysis project Ga0233444, IMG submission 182792) | Seawater microbial communities from Saanich Inlet, British Columbia, Canada - SI_124_October2016_10_MG | ecosystem: Environmental > Aquatic > Marine > Inlet | place: Canada: British... | reverse complement strand
GCAACATTTGCGGCAGTAAAAGCAGTAACAAAATCAGTTGCGGTAGTGCCACCTAGTGTAGCAGTTACCGCAGTTGTCATTGTTGAAATATTCTTAGCACTAGCTGAAATTGTAAATGTGTTGCCGCCTGTAAATGTTGGAGCTGCTGATGTTCCAGTAACAAGGGTAGCACCAGTAGTAAATCTCTCAAAAACTTTTGTTGTATATGTTTGATTCATTGAGTAATCATAATGACTGTAAAGAGATCCTGTTGCAATATTTGCTCCGCCACCTGTGGGATCTAAGTTTTTATTTGCAGTAGAATCATTAGCATACAATGGATTATTAATTGTTGTAAATGTATCTGTTGCAACTGCATACTCTTTAATTACATAATTTGCACCAAGATTTACATTGTTTGTTTTAAACCAAACACTACCTGTTGGATGTGGCTCTGTATCAAAGCTCTGCCATTGTGGGTTGCTATAGTTTGGACCAAAGTGTATTACTGGAGCATAGTATGGTTTACCTGATCTTGAAGTACTTGTTGCAATTCCAACTTCAGTTAACAATGTTGAGTTGTTTCCATCATCAATCATTGCAATACCATTGCCATCGTCAGTAGAACCATCGTTGGCTGCAGTACTGTCTGCATAAATTTCTAATTTGTTATCAGAGCTAACTAGAGCACTAATACCTGTAATTGCAGCAGCATTAATGTCATTTGCAACAGATGTTAGTGTTGTTCCTGTAGAAGTTACAGTTACATCATTGATAAACATACTATTACCAGCAGTTATTGTTGGATTAGTTGCAGTACCAATCACTGTTGGCCATGAATTTTTCCAACTGTCACTTCCAACAAGTACCCATGAATTTGCAGTAACACTAGCTTCGCTATTGCCTGGAGACTTGTAGTACATTGGATTGTTTGTATTTGTTGTGTTTATTGCATAATCACCAATACTACCAATTGAATCAAGGGGTGCACCGCTTGCTACACCGCCGACTAAATCTGCTACGTTTGTTATTACAGTTGGCACTTTGTTTGTAAAAACATTTGTAGTTGACGACCATTCAAAAGCACCATATGCACTTACACCTGTATCAAACCAATATGCACCATCTGCTGGATCACCAGTAGGTCTTGTTGTAGTAGCAGTAAGTTGACTTAGATCAATGTCTGCTCTTTGTACATAAGCTCTGTTGCTGATACCTAGTGCTGAATAGGCTGCTAATAAGCCATATTCATTAAGTTCGTAGCCATTTATGCTTGTTCCTGCGGCAGTGCTATAAAAGAATGGAGTACCAAATGTTGCTGATAAATCTCTTTGTGATGTAATCAAGTATGGTTTATTTGCATTTGCTGCGGTTGTTCCGGCAGCTACTCCTACGCCTGCTCCACTTACTTTATTTTGAGCAGTTGCCATCAAAATAAAAGGGACTGAATTCGTTGCGGCTGGTAGATAGTTACTTTCATCTATTATAGTGACTTCTACGCCTGGTGATGTTAGTGCCATGTTTTCACTTCCTCTGTGTTAAAATCTTCTTACTGATATTTATAAGAATATACATTTTCTTGCCCAATATACTGCCCTTTGCAAAGGTTTATATTGCTAAATACTCGTATGAATAGGCCTATTTGTAGTGCTTGTAACCGCAGGTTAGTAGCAGTAAACTATATCAAAGAAAATAAAACACACTATCGTACAAAATGTGACAGTTGTATTCGACAAAAAAGAAAGGTACCTCCAAAAATCGCTCGTTGGATGAAAAGTGGTTTTAAGAAAAAACTAAACTGCGATAGATGTGGCTTTTATGCAAAAAGCGGAGCACAGATTTTGGTATTTCATATGGATGGAGATTTGAATAACTGTGCATTAACAAATCTAAGGAATGTGTGTTTAAATTGCAGTGTAGAAATTACTAAACTTGAATTACCTTGGCGTGTTGGCGATTTGATCGAGGACTAGTGTTTTTAAATCATCTAGTGTACTATTGTTATGCAGAATAGAATCAAATTTGGTATTTACATCTATCCATTTGTATTCACTCTCGTGTATATCAAATCCGTTCATTAGACTGCTTGTTTCTGGATTATTATTGTCAAATATAGCTCTTGTAAACCATTCTGGATCTTTACCTCTTTTTACTTGCCAAACTTTACCACCTAGTTTACGTATCATATCTTGTTCATTGCGAAAACGTACATCAGGAACAACATAGTTGCCAGGATTGTCGATCATATGTTTCTTTAGAAGACTTACCCAAACACCATTATCAAAACCGTTACGCATACATTCGGTGCCAAATTCTTGTAGCACTATTCTTGGTGTTATGGTCCTGCCAGTTTCTTCGGTCCAAAAATCGTCTGCTTGTTCACGCCACTCTCTGCTTTCGTCGGTATCACCTTCGAGCAATGCTCTGTCCCAGCCAAAAATAGTAGCAACACCGTCTTTGAGTTTGTCAGCAAAACTTACTTTGGTAAACCCTTGTTCTACTAATATGTCAGCAACGGTTCCTTTGCCAGAACCAATTAATCCGCATATTCCTATTATCATTTAAGTCCAGATACTTTCAAATGTTTAATTGTTTGTTGTAGTAAGTCGATCTGTCTTCTGCAATCCTCAAGTGCATGATGACTTGCACGTGGCTTTGGCAAGTCTGGATACAAACTATACACCGTACGTGCATCTCTGACATTCCAAAATTGCCACGGTATAGGCAATCCGAGTTGTTTGAATGCATTCTCAAGTATAACCATATCAAAGGTTGTACCATTGGCCCAAGTTAGTTTACAGTGAAAGCACAACTTGCTAAGTTCTTCAAGTGCTTGCTTTAGAGGTATTCTTCCCTCTTCACCAAATGCCTCATCCTGTGCTTCTTTAGGTTGTGTTGCCCACCATTCTACTGTGGCATCATCAACTTCTCTGTCAGGTTGACTGTCTACATCAACTCTTGCATAGTAATCTTGTTTATGGTAACCTATACTGAAAGGATCAAAGGTTTGTGCGGCTATTGTAAGAATACAAGCATCTGGACCTGTACCTACAGTTTCTATATCAATCATAATATCCATAGTATCATTATAACAGTGAATGAAACTATGTCAACCTATTTTCTTGGTTTTACTGTTTTCTTTGTACCAACTGTGCCTTTTAGGCTTGTCTTTGGTGGCTTGTATGCTCTTTGTACTTTTCCGCCTGATGAAACTGTTTGCTTACGTATTTTGTTGAGCATGCCTAACAGTTTACTTGCTGGATTCACACGTTTTGTTTTTTTGGCTTTGCGAGCTGCCTGTTTACTTTTGGTCTTGCGAGTCACTTTCATTTGTGCTCTACGTTTTTGATCTATAGGACTATCGCAGTCTTTGGCATTTCCAACAACACGGCCGCGACGTGTTCCACTTGTACAACGCCATTTTGTTTTTAATTTGTTACCTGTTCTACTAAACACCATTTCGTGTTCAGTAATAAATTCTTCTGCTCGCATTAGCCAATTACCCAAGTAAGTGGTTGCGATCCGTCAACATAATTCTTGAGTTCTTCAATTTTTGCATCCATAATAGCAGAACCTTCTGCTTTCATCTGTGCACCGTTCAAAGCAGTACCACCTTGCGGGCCTGCAATAGTAGCAAACTTTTCTCTGGCTTCTCCAATAATCAGTTTACAGTTTCCAATCATGTAGTCTTTTATCCACTGTGATGTAGAAAAGTCTGTTAACAGTTGTACCTCAGGACGTAGATTATAGCACCAAAGCAGAACTGTTTCTCCTGAACCTTTTATGTCACGCATTAGTGTAATTTGTTTTGTTGCACTATTGAAATTGTAATTTAAAAAACCACCAAACATTTTTGCAGTAAGTTCTACATACTGACTATAAAAATCATAGGTAGCAAGACCTCCCATCTGATTGCCATTTAACAAATATGTGTTTAGTGCTGCAGAACTAAAAGGTTCAAATGCTGATCCTTCTCCGCCATTGCTAAATCCAATTGTACGTCGAAACACCTGTCTAACAGTCATGATTTCGCTTGGCAATGTGTATATGTTTGTGTCTTCTCTAAGTGTCAGAAAATTATAACTTTCTTCAAATGCATTTTCTGCCCTTTGTCGATAGACACCAATTGCACGTTGATAAGCACTTTCATAATGACTCGCATCTAGTTCAGTATCAATTATGCCTTCACCTAATTGTAACTTGATGTATTCAAATACTTCTTGCTTTTTTGTTTCTAATGTTTGATCGAGTGTTTCAGTTGCCATAATACCATCCTATGACAGTATTTATGCAAATTACCAGGCCTTGAGTATTACAACGTGTTCGTTGCCTCTACCATTGTACTTGATTTCTGTGGCTTTGATACTGGCAAATTGTTTCCTATTATTGGGTTTGCCACCCTTTATAAGTTCTTTCAATTGTTCAGCTGGTTTACGCAGTGTTTTTTGTACACTTTTGTTTGGATCAAAACCAATCACACTATTGCTTTTAACGCTGTAGGTTTTGATTGTTTCGTCGGCAACCACATATATCAGCTTTCGTGTTTTAGTATTGTAAAGCCATGCTTCAGAACCGTGAACTAATTTTTCTGGCGAAACACTAGTTAGTTCAAGCTCATCAAAACGTCTAAGATACTTGAACTTACGTACCAATTGTGCAGGTGTTTTTTGTTTGGTGGCTCTTGGTGCTCTGTCAGCTTTTTTAACCTGCACATAACTTGCACAATCAGCAACTACACGTTCAAAAAACTTTTGCATTGCACGTATCTGTAACTTTCCTAGATGACTGTAGCCTTCTTCTAGTTGTACTACCATGTCTTGTTCTTGCTCTGACATTTTTGCAAGTTCTTTCTTTGTAGGTGGATTCATAAGTTCATTTATTTCACTTAGCTGTGCCTTAAGAGGATCAGCAATAATATCTATTGTTTGCGGCGGACATCCTTCATCACGTAACAATTTCATAAGACTGTACTTGTCAGGATCCTTACAGTCGTTTGCCATAAACTGATCAACTAGTTCATGTACTGCACCTTCGATATCCATGGTCTTATCACGCATGTTTTCTTGTATGCTTTTACGTGCAACTGCTGGCTTTGTGTTATCAACCACTAACTTTGGTGCTGGCATAGTTCTTGCTATTGCTTCTTTGACACTCTTCTTCACATAATCTGTGGTTGGTTGTATGTCGCCAACAGTGCCTGCTAATGTTTGCCAGTGTGCATTGTGTTCAGGATGTATGTCCGGCATTCCCTGTCTTAAACATCTTGCATAGATACTAGCATATACCATTCCGTTGTGTCCATGACGTTTCATTGTGGAAATATCGTCTTTGCTATACTGATTTTCTTTCATCCATGCAAGTAAATCTGGAAACAGTTCTACAGGTTTACGTTCTTGGTAATACCAATCAACTGATACCATTTTGTGTCTATGATAGGCTTGGCCGCTCATATCTAATGCAGTTGACCAATCAGGGTCTTGTGCTTTGCTACGTTGCTTTCTTACAACTGGCTTCTTCTTACGAGTGCCTGGCTTTAATAAGTTTTTGCCTTTTGCCATATCTTGCTCCTATATCTAACTGTTACAGAGAGTATAACATGTATATATTACGTGTCAACCAAAAAGTTCCTAAAGTTTTTTTAGCCATATGTAAATAAAAGGTTGACTTATACTCTAACTGTGTTATTATATATGTACAGTTAGAAAAAAGGAGAGCTTATGTTTGTAATATACGAAAAAGAAAGTACTAAGATACTTGAAATTTATAGATCTGGTACCTATGCTAAGACTAGCAGTTATAAGACTATGTCTGCCGCGAAGGCCGCTCTTACACGTTTTTCAAAAATTAAATGTGTAGATGTGTTGTTTGATTATGCGATTGCTGAAGCTGAGTACTACTATGCTAAAGTTGAGAAGCAAGTAACTAAAATTAACATGATGACTGGAAAAGAGTATAAAGAAAGTATTAACACTCCGCATTACTGTTCACCTAGTTCTGAAACTTATTGGAGTATGTAACATGAAAAAGAAAATACAAATTACTGGAATAGTAAAAGAAGATAGTGTTAATGTCGAGTATGAAACTGGCAAGCACGATAGTATTAGTAGTGCAGAAGCTGAATTGCTCACTATGATGGACTACACTCGATCAGGTCCGTTTCCAGTTAATAAAATTAGTCTAGTAAAAACTATCTACAACTTTGTTGAGTGTTACAAGGATGAAATGGAGTTAAAATATGGATCATAAAAAAATGGAACTATACGAACAACGTATAGACAACTGCTGGCAAGCCGCAGAATTTTGTGCTGATGGCACATGGGGTAGAGAATATTGGACACAAAATGCCATGTATCTTCTACGTAGAATGAATAGTTTTTTAAACGGAGGAACTGAAAAATGAAATTTATACTAGTAACAATGATGTTGGCTAATCCAATGACATATGCAGATAAAGCCACATGTGAAATTGCAGCTGATACACTGAAAAGTGTAGATGTAGAAGCAGTATGTATTCCTGCTGGCATACAAGAGCAAGATGCCGCAGATCAGATGTTGGATCATATGCAAAAAATGATTAAGCGACTCGAGAAAATGAAACTTGACTTGAGCGAAACAAAATGAACAAGACATTATTAGGTCTACAGTTTGATCCCAGCAAATTCCACAAAGGAATACAACTTGTACTTGATTATAAAAAGTATGAATTGAGTGTTATACAACATGAAGGCAGTTATGGTGGACCGCAAGGCTTATTTGAAATAATGGTAAGTGATAAAAGTGGTCACGGTGTCGAACTTCCAGGAATAACCGCAGAGGGCGATACTGTAAAAGGCTTCTTAACATTAGAAGATGTAAGTTCTATATGTAAAAAGATGACCGCTATTACTGGCAACGATCCTGTAAAGGTTGCCATCTAAGTCCATAAATACAGTAATAAGGATTACTGTATGCCTAGATTAAGTTTATATCGCCCAAATCGACAAAACGATTACAAGTTTATTGACCGTACTGTTATGGAAATGTATCAGGTTGGCGGTGTTGATATGTTTGTACACAAGTACCTTGGCCCTCAAGTTACTGGTGATGACAGTTCAAGTGTAAGTGGTGGCACACAAGATGCAACACAACCTGCTTACAGTACTGAATCACCGTTGTTCATAGAAGACCTTTTTCTACTAGAAAATAGAGATAGAAAATATGACGATGATGTGTACCAAATGCGAGGTGTATATAATTCTCAAGACATAGATTTTGATCTAAGTCAATTTGGATTGTTTTTAAACAATGATACACTGTTTATAACTTTTCATTACAACTTCATGATTGACACAATTGGTCGAAAACTCATGAGTGGAGATGTACTTGAATTACCAAATCTTAAAGACTATAACCCTCTTGATAGTAGTATTGCTCGAGCCATACCTAAATATTATGTAATACAAGACGCGGCGTTTGCAAGTGAAGGATTTTCGCAAACATGGTTGCCGCATTTATGGCGTGTCAAAGCTACACCACTGGTAAGTGCTCAAGAATACAACGATATACTTAAAAAACCATTTGAACAAGACAATATTTGGGACAATGGAAATTATTATCCAAAAGGCAGTATTGTTTTAAGTGGTGATGCCTATTACAAAGCAATCAAAGATGTAGACCCCGGCGTTGAAATCACTGATACAACACATTGGGAAGAATTTGAACCAGCAAGCGAACGTGACACATTCGGCACAGTACAAAAAGACCTAGAGCTTAATGATGCTATTTTACAACAGGCAGAATATGAGGTTCCACTTAGTGGTTACGACTCTGTAAAATTTTACATTGTTCCAACAAACGAAGACGGTTCACCAGCAGATCCAAACAGCTACACTGTTGATAATAATGGTATTACAGTTGATACAACAAATGTAGATGTTGATGGACAACCACAATCACCGAGAGCAAACGGGTACACACTGGGTTATCTAACAGGAGACGGATTAGCACCAAATGGGTTGCCAGTTACACCTGGAATAAGTTTTCCAAGCAATCCACAAGAAGGTGACTTTGCACTGCGTCTCGACTACTATCCAAATCGACTTTTTCGCTATAGCGGAACACGATGGATTAAGTACGAAGACGATGTGAGAACCAACTTGACACCAGGTGATATAACAAAAACAGTTACAGGCTATGGAAACGTAACTTCACAAACACAAAGAAGTAGTTTTGTAAACAATACAAACGAAACCGCAACTGAAGATCGTGGCAACATACCAGAACGTCAATCATTGAGTAAATTACTAAAACCGCAGGCTGATAATTAATGCAACAATTCTTTTATGACGAACAAATACGTCGATTTCTACTGCAAGTTACCAGGGTATTTTCAAACTTTCAAGTAGAATACGGTTATGAAACCGACAATCCTCAAAAGAAAGCTCTGTATAGAGTTCCGGTTCGTTACGGTGATGCAACAAGACAAGCTCAAACAATCATACAACAGAACAGTGCCAACAGTTTACCCAGCACACCTCTTATGACATTCCATGTAACAAACCTAAATTACGCAAGAGATAGAATACAGGAACCATATTTTGTTGAAAAACAAAATGTAAGACAACGTTATTGGGATACAGAAAGTGAATCCTATGAAACAACACAAGGAACAGCTTTTACAATAGAAAAGCTGATGCCGGTTCCTTATGATTTGGAAATCAATGTTGATATATGGACATCAAATACGAATCAAAAATTACAAATACTTGAACAAATATTAACACTTTTTAATCCAGGGTTAGAAATTCAAAGCACAGATAACTTTATAGACTGGACAAGTTTAAGTGTTATGTATCTCGAACAGGTTACCTGGAGTTCAAGAAATATACCTCAAGGAACTGACGATCCGATTGATATTGCAACGTTACGTTTTGTGATGCCTATATGGATAAGTCCGCCGGCAAAAGTTAAAAAACTTGGAGTTGTTGAAAAGATTATTGCTAGTGTATACGACGGTTCTGGTGATATGAATGAAGCAATATATGATAGTGATTTATTGCTAGGCACAAGACAAAAATTTACACCTTTTAATTATCAAACTCTTTTGCTTGGAAACAAACTACAGGTGCTTGAACCTCAGGCAGTTGTGACTAACAATAGCGGAGTGCAAGTGCCAAGTGCTCCTCCAAGCAATCTACTTTGGCATACTGTAATTGATCTATATGGAAGCCTAAGAGCTGGTATAAGTCAAGTTAGATTAGACAATCCATATGATGATACACAGATTATTGGTACAGTAGCATATGATCCTAGTGATGATAGATTTTTATTGTTTACTGTGGATACAGACACTATTCCACAAAACACACTTGATCCTATAAATGCCATAGTAAACCCACAGGCAAAAGGCCCTGATACAACAAACGGTCTACCAGCGGCATCAGAAGGACAAAGGTATTTGTTTATAAATGATACTGGAAGCGATAGTGCAGAAGATCCTGGTTTTGCTGAAGCATGGCGTGGTACTGATGGATCAACTTTGATTGCAAATACAAACGATATTGTAGAATATGATGGCGTACGTTGGAATATTGCATTTGACTCAAGCAACGAAAGCAATTTACAATATGTAACAAACCTTACAACCAGTGTGCAATACAGATGGGCAGACAATCAGTGGCTAAAAAGCTATGAAGGACTTTATCCCGAAGGCGAATGGAGCATTGTGCTTTGATAAACGCAGTCGGAGTTTGGTTTTACAGTGTCAAAACCAACCGTTACCTTTATTTACTTCGTAACGATGCAAAAAATCCTGGTTGCTGGGGCCTTCCAGGTGGTAAGGTCGATAACGGAGAAAATTTGCAAGAAGCAATGACACGTGAATGCACAGAAGAAATTGGACTATGGCCTGATACAATTAAACTGGTTCCAATTGAAAAATTTACCAGCATTGACAATAAATTTTCTTACCATACATTTCTTTGTTTAATAAAAGAAGAATTTACCCCAATATTAAACAGTGAACATCATGGATATTCCTGGATTAAATCAGGAGTTTATCCTAAACCGTTACATCCTGGTCTATGGACTACAATTAACTTTCAAGAAATACTTGATAAAATTGAGAGCATTAAACAGTTTCAAATATCACAAAATGAAACAAATTCTCCGTAGGTCCAGGTATCAAAATTAATATTTTGTTTCCACACATTGCTCGGTGGAATGTTGTCTGAAACAAATACAAATTTTACATCACGGTACTGACTCATAACTTGATTCATTTGGTTAACCAATTGTTCATCAAATTCACCAACACTATTACGTGCATCAGCACCTAATAGAAAAACTTCTTTGTGTCCGTCAAAACACGCTAGCCACGTAGCAACTGTGAGACTACGTCCTCTTGTTCCATATGGAACTAGATAGAACTCACCAGCGTTAGAAATACAATTTCTTGCATTGCTGTATACACTTACTTTTTTTTGATAACCTGTTTCTAATAACTCATTGAGTTTTTCTTGATCAAATTCTATATAAAAATCACATTGCATTTCCTGCCAACAGCCTTGAGAGCCATAACTTTGTAATCTCTTACGACCAAGATGCCATCCTGCATGTTGTTCAATGTTGTTTTTTAAATTAAACTTCCCGTGAAGTTTTGTTATATGTCGGCTATCTCCGTTGCCGATTACTGCGGCTCTTCCAGAAATATGTTGATTTTCAATTGGATTATCAATCCATTCACGCTCTTGATGTTTTTTACCATTTTTAATAGTGTTACTTACAATAACAAATTCACCGTCATAGTCCGTGCGATATCTTTGTAACATTATAATCTTCCCACTAAAACTTCAATTACACCTGGCTCTTCATTATCTTTTGCTTCGATTGCTTTACCAATCATACTACCTGCTGGTGGATTGTGTATTTCTCTGTGAGCCTTTGCATGTCCCGGTATGTCACTGCTTACAAGTATGTCACCTTTGTTAATTTTTCCTGTAACCTTACAAGGTACACGTCCTATCAATGCAACACTTATGCCCTCTGAATCACTATTCATTAGGTAAGCTGGATCGGTTGAAACAATACCTGCAATTGCAAGACTAGTAGGTCTGCGTGTTTGTGTAACTTCTGCAATTCCGCCAAGTTCTAACACTGTGCCTGGATCGTAGTTTTCGTCACTTGTATATTTCTCAGCCAAGTCAGCATAACGTGCGGCAGTTGCAGTGGCAGTTATTACACCAGCAGTAAAGTTACCTGAGCCATCACGAGCAACTATTGTACTAGCAGTATTTACACTTGTAGCATTTGATGTTACTGTAAATGTTGCACCTTCTGCACTTGCACTCCCACTTAATCCTGTACCACTTACTGCACCAGCAGCAACATAGTTACCTGTTGTATCTGTACCAAGTGCAACACTATTTGCGGCAATAGTAGTTGTAATGCTTGCTGTGTCACCTGCATTTGTAAAGGTAGCACTACCAGTAACATCACCTGAAAGTGAAACTGTCACTGCACTGCTTAATCCACCAGCAGTGCCTGTTGTGTTTTGATTAAGTGTTGCTACACGTGCTGCCGCTACTGTGCCTGTGCTTATGTTTGATCCATTTAACGCAGTCAAACTTGCACCACTTCCACTAAATGAGGCCGAAGTTAACAAACCAGTGCTTGGATTGTAGGTTAATCCACTGTCTTGTTTTACAGCAGTTAATGCACCAGTTGTGGTACTTGCAAAATATAATAAAAAGTTGGTATTCGTGGTTGTGTCACTGCTTACTGTTGCACCACCTCCGCTTGCATCAGCAAAGCTCAATGTGCCGCTACCGTCGGTTTGTAATATTTGTCCGTTTGTTCCATCTGCTGTAGGGTAAGTAAGTCCAGCAACAACAAGGGTTGTTCCATTTAATAATTGTAAACTATCTGACCTTAGTCTTGCAGTTATTACGTTTGAACCTGCTTTTCTGTTAGCAAATTCAAGTAATCCATCTTCTGAGCCATCACTAGCATCTTGTATCTTTCCTGTGATTTTTGCATATACAACTTCTTGGTCAGCATCATTCTCACCTTTAAACTTTAATTGTCCTAAGTAATCTGCATCTGCAGGTGATGCACTATTACGTTTTAGTGTAATAACTGGTGCTGCAGTGCTTGAATCTTCAGTGGTGGTTATTAATAAACTGTCATCAGTGGTTGTATTTGCAATGCTTAGTGTACCAGTGATACTACCATCGCCAGTACCACTAAATGCATTGATGGTAGGACTTGTAAGTGTTTTGTTTGTTAGTGTTTGGGTACCAGTATTAGTAGTAACTTCGGCTCCTTCAATGGTAACAACACCTGCACTTGCTCTAGCAATAGTAGTGTCACTGGCATGCCCTAATTCTATATCAGCAGTTGTTTCTAAATCGCCAGTTACCTTAACGCCAGTAGATGTAGTTTCAAATTTCCTGCTATTAGCATATCTTATTTCAACCCCTAGATCTGCATAGGCAATCAAATAGTATCCAGCACCAAATTTCTTACTTAAAAGTATGTTTCCATCTGTTTGAATCCAAGTATTATGGCCATTATTGTCTCTTATAATACTATTTGTGCCATCATGTTGTAAAGTAAAATCACCAGCAGTACCAATCTGGAGTTCTTTTGAGTTAGGTATAGTTACATTGCCACTAAATGCACCTAAGCCAGTTACTGATAAATTTCCAGCACTTATATTGCCGGTTGCAGTTAAACTTGTAATTGCCGGAGTTAGGCTTGGTGTGATTGTTAGTGTATCAGTACCATCGTTAGTTGTGAGTGCAAGGTTAGTACCAGCAACCATTGTGAGTGTATCACCAACTGCATCTGCAACAATGCTATTTTGTCCCGCTACTGCAAAAGTACCATATGCTGCGGCGCCGTTTCTTACAAAAGTTAATGCAGTTGATCCTATTGTTATCGGATCGTCAGTTGTTAGTTTCCACTGTGTATCAGCATAGGTTGTACCTTCGGTGACCATTGTGATAGAGCCAGCATTAAGTTCTCCTGCTCCATCAGCATCAGAACTTCTAGCCCAAGTTCCGTTTGAGCCAGCACCCACTGTGGTTACAGAATATATTCCATTTTCACTACCGGTGCTTTGGCCTGTTACTAGTACTCTATCATTTAAGCCAAGACTAACTCCATCTACTACCGCAGGAGCACCGCCACTTAATGTTATATTAGTTGTGGTAATTGCTCTAGAGGTTTGTTTGTAATCAATGTCTTGGAGTTGATGAGCACGAGGCCTAGTTAATCCCATTGTGTATCCTTATCTTTGCAGTATTTATGTGGAACTGCGGCCAAAAAAATAGCACCCGAAGGTGCTATTTCTAATTTGTTCTTTATGAATTACATCATTAATGCTAGTACTTCGATGACAGCTTCTCCACCTTCGTTAGCTTCGATTGCCTTACCAATTACTGTACCAATTGCTGCATCGTTGTTGGCCATTCCACGTCCATTACCAGCTGATACAATTAAGTCACCTGCGTTTACTACGCCTGTTACCTTAGTTGGAACACGTCCAGCAATTGCTAGTGCAACACCATCTGCGTCACTGTTCATCAAGTAAGCTGGATCTGTTGAAACAATTCCTGCTACTGCACGACAGTTTGCAATGTCACATTCTGCAACTTTACCTTCTCCTGCAAAGTGTACAACTGTACCTGCTTCAATATCACCGTCACTAGCATATTTCTCAGCTAAATCAGCGTATCTAGCGGCAGTTGCTGTTGCAGTAATAACGCCTGCAGTAAAGTCACCCGAACCGTCTCTTGCTACAATTGTACTTCCAGTGTTTGCACTAGTGGCATTTGATGTAACAGTAAATGTTCCGCCTTCACTACTTGAACTACCACTTAGACCAGTACCTGATACGGCACCAGTGGCAACATAGTTACCTGTTGTGTCAGTTCCTAGTGCAACCGAGTTAGCTGCAACTCCACTTGCAGTTGTGCATGTATCAGCATTACCAGTTAAGTCACCAATAAACACTGCACTAGATAATGATCCAGTACTTGGATTGTATATTAATCCACTGTCTTGCTTTACTGCTGTTAATGCACCACTTGTTGTGCTTGCAAAGTAAAGTAAGAAGTCGGTATCTGTACTTGTATCACCAGTAACAGTTGCACCTGCTGCAGCAAAACTTAATGTTCCACTTGCATCTGTTACAAGAGCTTGTCCTGCAGAACCATCTGTTGCTGGAAGTGTCCATACTAAATTGGTACCTACTGTTGCTGGTGCTTGGAAACCTACATAGTTACTGTTGTCACTGTCTAAGAATCTAACATCACCTGTTGTGGCAAAGTCACCTACTACGTTAGCACCAGTTGATATTACAGTTAATGACTGTGTACCACCTGCAGTAAGTCTTACATCACCATTGGTTCCTGAAAAGTCTACCGAACTGGTTCCGTTAACAATACTGTCACCAGCAATCTCAACGTTGGCGTCGATCACACCCGGTGTAACACCATCTGGACCAAAAAATCCAACTGCATTACCACCAGTATTTTTAATAACAACATTACCAAGTGTAATTGAACTTCCTGATAAGAATAGTTCATTGTATCTTTCACTTGCACTACCAATATCATAGGTTGCGTTAGCACTTGGAATAATGTTACCTTTAATGTTCACATCACCAGCATCTTGTGCATCAATTATTGATGTTTGATCTGCAGATGATATCTGTGTAATTGTGGTTGTTGTTGTGATTTGTCTAACTTCAATTGTATCACCTGCGAGAGGTGCTTCTGTGAATGTTAGTGTTGTTCCACTTACAGCATATGCAGTTGTTGGTTCTTGTACCACACCGTTTATGCTTACAATACAACTTGCAGTTGTTTGAGTACTACCTAGAGTAAATGCTGTTGTACTATTATCACCTGAGAATGTTTGACTTGCAATAACTGTGAAATCACTACCAGCAGTTGTCCAACTGTTTGAATCATAAAATTCAAACTGATCAAGTGTGGTATTGAATCTTATCATACCAGTTACACCAGTTGGACGTTGTGCAGTTGTACCGACTGGAATCATCTGTGAATCAGTTGCGTCAACTTTCAGTGTTGCACCTGTAGTAGTTGTAGCACTACCTATAACAATTGTGTCTGTACCAGCATCAATTGTTAGTAGGTTTGCATTTGAACTACCTTCAACAATAAAGTCTACATCTTGTGCATTTTGATTAACAGTTATTGCAGTACCTGCTGATGTAATATCATCTGTTGCAATTGTTATGTTACCAGTTTTAAGATTTGCACCAGTTACATCGCCTGTGGCATCTACTGCACCAGCTGTAGTAATGTTACCGCCTGCAACATTACCTGTAGCAGTAATAGTTGTACCAGCTGTAATGCCATTTGTTATATCAGCATTGTCTGCAGCTACTTGACCAGCAGTGGTTAAGTTTCCACCTGCAACATTACCAGTTGCAGTAATTGTACTTCCTGAACTTATTAAGCCAGTTGCTTCAACAGCACCACCTGTGGTTACGTTGCCACCTGCAACATTACCTGTTGCAGTAATAGTTGTACTTGCCGTAATAGCACCTGTAACAGCCGCAGTTGATCCATCAAATGTAAAGTTTCCACTGTCTTCAATTGCACCACTTGTACCTGCTAATACAACACGACCACTTGTTAGATCACTTACAATAGCACTTGCTAGTGTAGCTTCTCCTGTGGTATTAATTGTAGCACTGTCCATAGCATTTGCAGTGGTTAAGTTACCACCACTTACATTACCAGTTGCTACTATTGTAGTACCAGCAGTAATGCCATTTGTTATATCTGCATTATCAGCAGCTACTTGACCAGCAGTTGTTATGTTTCCACCAGCAACATTACCTGTAGCAGTTATTGTTGTGCCTGCCGTAATGCCATTTGTTATATCTGCATTATCACCAGCAATTTGCCCGGCAGTTGTTAAGTTGCCACCTGTTACGTTTCCAGTTGCTACTATTGTAGTACCGGCTGTAATGCCGTTTGTTATAGCAGCATTGTCAGCAGCCACTTGGCCTGCTGTTGTAACATTTCCACCTACTACGTTACCAGTTGCAGTAATTGTAGTTGAACCTGCAATTGCACCTGAAGCTGTAACTGTAACTGTTGTTACGTCACCACCTGTAGTTAAGTTGCCACCACTTACATTGCCTGTTGCAGTAATAGTTGTACCAGCTGTAATGCCATTTGTTATATCAGCATTGTCTGCAGCCACTTGTCCAGCAGTGGTTAAGTTACCACCAGCTACGTTTCCTGTTGCAGTAATAGTTGTACTTGCAGTTATTGCACCTGTGACCGCAGCAGTTGACCCGTCAAATGTAAAGTTGCCACTGTCTTCGATAGCACCACTTGTACCTGCTAGTACTACACGACCTGCAGTTAAGTCACTTACAATAGCACTTGCTAGAGTTGCTTCGCCAGTGGTGTTGATAGTAGCACTGTCCATAGCATTAGCAGTGGTTAGGTTGCCACCTGTTACGTTACCAGTTGCAGTAATAGTTGATCCTGAACTTATTAAGCCAGTTGCAACCACTGCACCACCTGTGTTTAGGTTACCACCAGTTACGTTACCTGTTGCAACTATAACACCCGAAAAGTTTGAACTTACACCGTCCACATTGCCTGTAACTGTTAGGCTGTCACCGTTGGCAACTCCAATATTTGGAGTTGTTAGGTTAGCACTTACTTTAACTGTTACAGCATCACCAACTATAGCAGTGGTTACGTCATCAACATTAACATCAAGTGTTTCGCCAGCTTTTGATAAACCGTCGCCAGCTACAATTGAACCTGCACCTGAGAACTGTGTAAAGATAATTGCAGTTGAACCCATTGTTACCGGTGCGTTTGTTGTACAAACAAAACCAGCATCAGCGTTAGTAGAGCCTTCTTCAACAAATGTAAACGCACCTGGAATTTCACTAGCTGGTGAACCATCCATGTCGCCTGCTCTTGTAAACACAAAAGGATTACCTGCATCACCAATGCTTGTTGTTACATAGATACCATTTTGCAATTGAGAGGCCTGGTCTTTGATAAGAACTCTATCACCGTTAACCAATGTAACACCGTCAACTGCGGCTATTTCACCGTTTGCATCCGCTGTTAGTGTTGCACCAACACCACCTGTTCCGTTGTCGTATGTTACTGCGGCTAATGCAGCAGTTGTTGCAACGTGTACAGATGCTTTAATGTCCAAGCCTTCTGCAACTGAATCAACATATGCTTTGTTAGCCGCATCGCCATCAGCAGTTGGAGTTGCTAGTTGAACAATTTTAGCATTGTTTACATCAATATCGCCAGTTCCGTTTGGATTAATTGAAATATCAGCATTTGTACCTGTTGAACTGATAACTGGCAGACTACCTTGGAATACGTTAGTGGTAACACTTGCACCAGCTACGTCACCAGTTGCATCAATGTCACCGCCTGTGGTAATATTTCCACCACTTACGTTGCCTGTTGCTGCAACCATCCCGGCTGTGTTAACATTGCCACCAGTTACGTTACCAGTTGCTGTAAGTGTTGTACTGAATGAACCTGATGTTGCACCTGTGATAGCACCTGAGTTGATACTTGCAGTACCATCTGTTAGTGTACCGCCTTCTATTGTGCCAGTTGCATCTACTCTACCACCTGTGGTTACGTTGCCACCTGCAACATTTCCTGTAGCAGTAATGGTTGTAGTTGCTGTAATAGCACCTGTTATGCCAAGTGTACTTCCATCAAATGTCATGTTAGAACTATCTTCAATTGCACCACTTGTACCTGCTAGTACAACACGACCACTTGTTAGGTCGCTTACAATAGCACTTGCCAATGTAGCTTCACCAGTAGTGTTGATAGTAGCACTGTCCATAGCGTTTGCAGTTGTTAAATTACCACCTGCAACATTACCAGTTGCAGTAATGGTTGTACTTGCTGTAATAGCACCTGTTATGCCAAGTGTACTTCCATCAAATGTGGCGTTTGCACTATCTTCAATTGCACCACTTGTACCCGCTAATACAACACGCCCACTTGTTAAGTCGCTTACAATAGCACTTGCTAGTGTTGCTTCGCCTGTGGTATTGATAGTGGCACTATCCATAGCATTTGCAGTTGTTAAATTTCCGCCTGAAACGTTACCTGTTGCAGTGATTGTAGTTCCTGCTGTAATGCCGTTTGTTATATCTGCATTATCACCTGCTATTTGTCCAGCAGTAGTTAAGTTACCACCACTTACATTTCCTGTTGCAGTAATAGTTGTACCAGCTGTAATGCCATTTGTTATATCTGCATTATCTGCGGCAACTTGTCCAGCCGTTGTTAAATTTCCTCCTGAAACATTACCTGTTGCAACAATAGTAGTTCCAGCAGTAATGCCGTTTGTTATATCTGCATTATCACCTGCTACTTGACCAGCAGTGGTTAAGTTACCGCCTGCGACATTTCCAGTTGCAGTAATAGTTGTACCTGAACTAATAAGTCCAGTGGCTTCCATAGCACCACCAGTTGTAATGTTTCCACCTGCAACATTACCTGTTGCAGTAATAGTTGTACCTGAACTAATAAGTCCAGTGGCTTCCATAGCACCACCAGTTGTAATGTTTCCACCTGCGACATTTCCAGTTGCAGTGATAGTTGTACCAGCAGTAATACCATTTGTTATATCAGCATTATCACCTGCTACTTGACCAGCTGTAGTTAAGTTACCACCTACAACATTACCTGTTGCAGTAATAGTTGTACCAGCAGTAATGCCATTTGTAGCATCTAGGTTATCTGCTTGGACTTGACCTGCGGTTGTGACATTACCACCAGCAACATTTCCTGTAGCAGTGATGGTTGTACCAGCAGTTATACTTGTGCCAGCTTCTATTGAGCTACTTGCATTAAGTGCAGTTGTTACGTTACCTGATGGTGCTAGGTTGACCATGGTGATATCGGCAACCTGTGCATCAGCATAACTGGAAAGTGTAACAGTATTTCCACTGCCGTCTCCTGACGTAAATCCAGCTGCAAATTGAGATTCATTTTCGTCCCAGATCCAAGCAATGTTTGTGTCATCGCCACGTTCTCCTACAAAACCTATATCAAATGCGGCTGAGCCGGTTTGATCTTTTGCTAGTAAGAGTATTGGATCTTCAATAAGTGTGTTAACTGTATCAAGTGTTGTACTTGTTCCGTTAACTGTTAAGTTTCCTGTGATAGTAAGGTTACTACCATAGTTCAAATTGTTCGCTAACTTGCCGGCACTAATACTATTGTCAAGTAATTTCGAACTGGCGACAATAGTAGCATCCGTTATCTGGTTATTGTGTATTCTAGTTAATGCCATTTTTTTTTTACCCCTTTACTGCAGAAATCCGTTAGAAGTTTTAATCAACCTCTTATGATAATATTTATACAGGGGTGTAATTTTTAAAAACCGTACGCTATTATTCTTGTAGAATAAGTTTTAGGTGGCAGAAATTGTACCATCAAAGCGTACTTGTTGCCAGTTTGAACCGTTGTATACGGCCAAACAAGGTGCTCCGCCGTTACCATTACTGACGTAGATTATCTGGCCAGCGGAGGTATTTGTAAGTGCATTTGCTTCAGTTACAGTGTATGTTGGTAGTTGTAAACTGTGAATAGTTGAGAACTGTGCAATTCCGTTGGTGTCTACTGTAATAGAATTACCCGTTCCGTTTGTAATAGAGGTCACAGTTGTGGTTGCAGTAATCTGCCTTACTTCTATGCTATCTAAGTTTGCTGGTGCTTCTGTAAACGTTAATGTTGTTCCACTTACTGCATATGCAGTTGTTGGAGCTTGTACTGTACCATTTATGCTTACAATAACACTAGCAGTGGTTGCACTAGTGCTTAATGTAAATGCTACAGTGCTATTGTCTCCTGAAAAGGTTTGGCTTGTAATTGTTGTAGTGTCTTGACCAACAATTTCCCAACCTGTTCCGTTGTAAACTTCAACTGCGGTTTCTGTGGTGTTGAATCTAAGATCACCAGTTGACGGTGTTCCGGGACGTTGTGCAGTATTACCAACTGCAATCTGAAGTGCAGTTGTTGTATCAATGTTAACAGTTCCGTTGCCAGTTGTTTCTAATACTATATCACTGCCAGCATTGGTTGTGCTCACTGTGGTATCAGTGACTGTTAGATTACCAATGGTAGATCCGCCACCAACTCCAAATGGACCAACGTATCGTGCTCCAACAATATAAATTGCTTTGCCTGTTACGCCAGCTGCAATTTGGCTAGGAATATTAGCCCCGTTAAAGTTAAGTACACCAGCTTGATAATCAAAAAACCAACCATCTTCGTTTCCTGAACCTGATTGGAATAGTTGTGTTCCGCCTGTTTGTGGATCAGTTGATCCTGTGTCATCAACATAAACTTTTACCAAATAAGTTGATCCAAATTCAGTTGGTATCCAATCAGTGGCATTTGTTTTCCATGTTTGGTTGTCAGGAGCAGTTAAATCTTCTGTACACTCAACAGTTGCACTACCGCCTTCGGCATCTTGATATACTTGAACAATTGAAGTTGTTGAACTTGGCTTGACACTTGGTATTGATCCTGAACTTTGCCATACTTTATCTCCACGCATCAATAGCGGAGAAGGAATGCTCTCGTTGAATGCTTCTTTGTTCGCCGGAGGTGCAGTTTTTGCAACTCCAAAACCAAGTTTTTTCCATAAAAAATCTACTTTGGTGCTATCTGCTAGTGCCATTAGCTTGCTACTCCTACACTAACACTGGTAAGTGTTTCGCCACTTGCAAGTGCTATACGCACAAGTATATTGTTACCAGTAGCGTTAGAACTGTTTGCACTACCTAGTGTCATGGTATAGGCTGCATTTATACTTGATCCTGTTGGTATCACGTCAGCACCGGTTAAAGCACATCCATTACTACCATTTCCACCATTTCCTGTGTCAGCACCAGGCACACCAGAACCAGCATATTGAATTGTTCCATCAACCCATCCATTTATTGTACTAGCACTATCAATTGCAGTGCCTGGAGAGGCAATCCACAATCCAGTTATTCCAGTACTACTGTTTAAACTGATGTCAAAGTTAGCAACAGTTGCCCTTCTAAAGGCAAAAGTAAAATATTGTGTTCCAGATCTACCTGTGTTCAAATCAGGACCTGCTGGCAGATAACCACTGCTTAAATCAGTAGTAAAATGACTAAGAGTACCCCAACGCACAACTGCTTCACTTGTACCAGCAATGGTTTCAGCTCCACTCCACACATTGCCTGTATACCAATCTTGATCTGCAAAAGTTGGATTATCAGCGGCAGTCCCTAAACCTTCAATTCTCAAACCGTCATCATCATAAACACTTCCAAGAGAATCACTTACTGGTATGTTTCCTTCGTCAAAACCTGACAAGCTGGCACTGTAAATTTGTATATACTTGTTAGTTACATTGACAATTGAACTAGAACCGTTTACATTAAACATCTGACTGTCAAGGTATCCAACTGCTCTTGCACTGCCATTGATACTAAGTGTGATATTTCCTAATTGTTGCGGAGATGCTACTCCAACATCAGCATCAACTATGCCACCGGTAACAAAACTTGGAGTGCCGTCAATATCACCATAGGTCTTGGTTTGTGTTCCGATAATACTACCAGTGGTGCTTTCTGCTAAGGTACCAGTTGTAAATTGTATTGGTTGAGTTGTGTTTCTATATGTTTGTCCTGTGAGATTTGATACTTCTAAACCTGATATAGTAACTGCTGGAGAGCCTGTATTGTAATACGGAACTCCAGAAATATATCTATAGGTACCTGCAGTTTGTTCTGCAATAGTTGCGTTCGCTTGCACAACTGTGGGCACATCTAGCATGTCATCTTTGACAAAGTCTACTAGATTGGTATCACCAGCAGTTGTATGACTAAGTTTTGCATCGTTATAACCTACACTTATACCGCTTAGAGCACGTTGCCAGCGTGCATCAAAAACCTTTGCAAATCCTGTTGGATAGGTACTTGCACTTATTTCATCGTGTGCATCGCCATCGTTCACAACTATAAGATCTGTATAGGTACCTGCAGCATCTCCGTCTGGAGTAAAAGTTACATTACCAGCTTCACTGCCGTTGAACACTGCTGATAAATTTCCTGAAATAGCAGTATTAGCATCAGTGACATTGTTTGTGTTGATTGTTGTAGTTGTGGTATATCTAGTGACACTACTACCTGCGGCAACTATGTTTCCGCCACTGTTATCAGTTGCATTAGCTGCCAACAATGGACTTGTGCCTTGGCTTGCGTCTTGCAAACTAAGAGTCTTTCCGCTCAATGCAGTTGGTGCAGTTGGGTTTGCATTAATTGTAATATAATTTGTTTTAGTTTCTGTATCTGTTTGTGCAATACTAACAGGAGTTCCTGATGATGTAAGAGCAACTGTAAAACTGCTAACAGTTCCATAACTGTTTGTAATATTTGCGGCTCCTGGCGTTCCTGCACCACTTGTGATGTTGCCTGTGGTATTACCGTCACCAAATGTAAAATTTGTTGTTGTAACGTTCTGACTTGTGTTTTGAAATGTAACTAGACCTCTGTCAGTTGTGGATAAGCCTGTTCTATAATCAGTAAACAAATATCCATCTTGTGCAGTATCACCTGTTCTATCACTGGTAATCACTGTTGTTCCGGTAAAAATACTGCGTATATCTGGCTCAACTACAATTGCAATATTGGCTGCATTAAACGGACTGCTTGTGCTTCCTGTTTCAGTTGCCAGTTGTACTTGAAATGTTTCAGAAGTACCACTTGCTTGATTACCACTGCTTAATGCAAATGTGTGATTTAATGTTGTTCCAGGATTTCCAGCAACACCTGATTGTATGTTTACTGCATTGACATTCCCATCACCCCAAGTCCATCTGTACTGTTGTCCGGCACCAAATACTGCGGTTGTTCCTGGATCTGTTGCAGTACTGTTTGTAAATTGGACTACACCACCTGATGTAGCTTCTTCGTTTACCACTGTTGTTACGTTAGCACTTGACAATGAAGTATGATCACTAAAAACATCTACAACACCTGGAGTACTATAAACTGTTACAGGACTTGGTCCAGCAGTGTTTGATGTTCCTGCCAACACAATCGAATACTGTGTATCTCCACCTGCGTTGGTATATGTGTTGGTAAGTGTTGTCCATCCAAGACTTGGATTAACATTTGCGGCTCCATCGCCCCAATCCAGTTCGTAACTAGAAGTAACATTGGTAGATGTGTTGGTAATTTCAGCGGCAGTTCCGCTATCTATTGTGCTATCAGTTATTGTAAAACTTGGTGCAGGTGTCGGTGTATAAAGTGTAATATAATTTGTGCGTGTTTTTGAATCAACAGATCCTTTTGCACCTAAACTTACATTTCCTTGATAGGTTCCATCTGGATTGAAAGCAGTAAAAGTTACAGTAAATTGTCCACCATCTGTGTTAGCATAGGTATTTGTTGGATTTTGTGATGTACTGGTGTTCCCGTCTCCAAAATCCCAAAGATATGAGGTCGCATTTCCAATAAATGTTCCAGTGAAATCAACGTCCATTGGACTAGGACCAGCCAATGGTGTTCCTGTGAAATCTGCTTGTCCAACAAAGGTGCCGTTAGCAATGTTTAAACTAACTTGATTTAGATCATCCAATCCATCAGTTACAACTGTGTTTGCAGTCCAACCATCGTAGGCAACGTTAGAAGTTAAATCACCATCTGTTGGTGTGCCAATTTGTATGGTGTTTCCAAGCAACGTATCTACGTTTGCACTATCAACCCAACTTAAAGATCCTGAACCATCTGTTGATAGTATTTGTCCTGATGTGCCTCCAGTTAATATAACTGCACTGTTTGCACCAAGATTAACATTACTTCCACTGAGATCTAGATTACCTTCAGCACTGATAGCATTTCCTGCAATCGAAATATTTGCAATATTACTACTTCCAGCTACGTCTAGTGTAACTGTTGGTGTATTACTACCTATACCAACCCGATTGTTAGTAACATCCACAAAGAAAGTGTTTGTGTCAATGGCTAGGTTAGCAGTTCTTTGTAAATTATCTGCGAGTGCGTTACCAGAGACTCTTGCAATTGCCATCTATTAATTTCCTTAAACTTTGCAGTATTTATCGCACTGTTAAGGTGTGTTGCCAAGTCCGTGTATTACGTTGATTGGTTCATTAAGCAAAGGAGCTTCTGTGAATGTGATATCATTTCCGCCACCGGTAATGCTGTAGGTAGAGGGTTGTTGATATATGTTGGAAATAAACACAATGGTTTGATCAGCAGCACTTACACTAGTACTAAGTGTGAATGTCAGCGTACTATTGTCACCAGTGAAATTGTCAACTGTAATATCAGCTTCGCCACTTTTTGCAACTTGTTGAAACACAGTTCCGTCAAAGTATTCCATACTGCCTGTGCTGGTATTATATCTAAAAACTCCAAAAACAGGATCAGTTGGACGTTCGTTGGTAGCACCAAAAGGAATACGGATACTGCTAGAACCTGATGCTATCGTTCTGTTTTTAAGAAAAACTCCACTTGCCATATTAGATACTTGTAAATGAAGTTACAGAATTTACTCCGCTTGCTACATTTGCAGTTACTTGAACAGTATCACCGTTTTCCAGTAGAAGTTTTTCTCCACCTGAGTAAAGTTGGTAGGTATCAGTGGCTGCAATGTCGAGAGTTTTTGCTACTAAGTTTATGTTACCAACACTATCACCACTTGGAACGATGTTTATATCAACATTGACTGCGGCCGCCGTTGCATTTGTTAATGCAAGATAGGTTATTGCAGTATTGTTTGTGCTTGTGTAAACTGTGGTTGCACTGTTACTTACGTTTGCGGTTTGTATTGCCATTTTAGTTCCTTAAAATATAATTCCAAAAACAATTGCTTTGCTTTTGCTTACTAATTCATCTGCGGTTGATCCGTCCACAAAGTAAACACCTGTTCCACCACTGCCTGCGACATTTCCATACAACACAGTTGTATTTGCAACCGAACCTGGGGCTGCACTGTCTGCTAATTGTAAACCTGCGGTGAGATTGATATTACCAGCAACATTAAGTTGGCTAGTGTCGGTGAAGGTAAAATTTGCACTTGCACCAAAATTTCCTTCATTGTTGAACTGTACTTGTGTATTTGCTCCAGCAACACTACCAGCAACCGCAGTACCAATTTCATTCCAGGTACCTGTTTCTCCAGTTTCGCTGGTGCTTGTACTTATTTCCCATTTGTTATCTGCTGTATTATATCTAATACCTGCAAAAGTTGATGCAGTTTTGTGAGTTAACAATCCAGCATTACTTGCATAGGTTGAAGTATTACTACTATTAGTTACAATAAACGGATCTTTAACATCAAGTACTTCAGTGTTAATATAGGTTATATTTCCATTTACAACTAGGTTTCCATCAACTTCCATCGTATTGGTATTGATGTACACTCTATCTTCAGTGTTTATGGTTTCAATATAATAATCGCCGTCGATTCTTTTTTTAGTATTCATAATGGACCTCTACGTGTATTTACCATTTCAAGAAACTTGTCCATTGACTGAATATTCATATTAGGCAAACTACTAAATTGTTTTACAAAAGCACTTTCGGGTCCTTCAATTCTTGTGAAATTTACATTATCAAATTCTTTTGCAAGCTCTATTAGTTGCCTTACCCAGTTTCCTGCAAATGTTGGCGGCTCAAGCTGTTTTTTATAAAATTTAGTATCGACGTATACGTTGTTGAACATGCCGTTGGTGGTTCCTAAATCAAAACCAATTAGAAATATATCAGTATGCCCATCTAAACATGCAAGAGAGGCAGCATTTGGGCCACTGCTATAACCTTTGTATTTGTTTTCCAAAGGCAATGCACCTAAGTGTGGTATAGGTTTTCTTGTATAAAAACGATAATTTTTAGAGTAACCGCTGTTTTGTATTTCTTCTGCAATAGGTCGATCAGTAGCAACCAAGCAGTCAGGAACAAAAGATCGATACAATGCATTACAACCGTATACTTTTCCTTTTGTTTTAAGTAGATTTAAATCTACTACCAATCTGCTTTTGCCGTTTCCTAATATGTATGCAGTACTCATAAAAAAACCCTCACTGTAGTTATTGCAGTAAGGGTTTTGGTAGTTAAAAAGTATCTATTAACCTAGTGAAGCATTCTCAACTTGTACTAGATCCATAGTCGCAGGAGAAGCAGCACTACCTGATCCACCAACTTTCACTGTGTCATCTAGAATGTTGAAAAAGTTAATCAATCTTACATTACCACTAAAGTCTACTGAACGTCTACCGCCCATTAGTCTTTCAATACGTACTGCACTTGAACCTTCGTCTGTGTATGTTATGGTCATAGCACCTGTTGATAAAGCAGCATCGGCTTCGTTTGTAAGTGTGCAAATTCCACATTCTGCGGCAGTTCCTGATGTACTGGCAACTGATGCAACTTCTACAGTGAAAATATGTCCTGCTGCAATTGTTCCTTTACCTGCACCCATTGCTTCCCAGTCAGTATTACCAACTGAAACCACTCTTAGTACACTGCCAACCACTGCATTTGCAGGGTCAATAGCGGCGGCATCTAATCTTGATACTTGGTACTTTCTTGCACCTTTTTGCTTGATTATAAAACCATCACCCTCGGTTGTTACACTTCCACCAGTTGGTCGAATACGACATGTCATTACTGGAAATGTGTAGTCACTGGTGTTAGGATTTCCACCTACTGCACCGTAGAATAATTCACCAGAAGGTGTTCTAGCTACACTGTCGTCTCCTGGATTGTTAAAACCAGCATCCTGTGTATCAGATATTTTAATTTTAAGAGGTCTACCCATTTGTTTTCTCCTTTCAAAAAGTTGGCGTTCTAGGCCTACGCGGTTTTGTCCGCATAAAACACTTAATTGTGTTAGTAGTATTTATGGTCAAAAAAAATAGCACCCGAAGGTGCTATTTTTAATAAAGTTTTAAGTGTATATTATGAGAAAGACAAGTTCTGAACTGCAATCTCACCTACATAGTCACCTGCATTACCAAATGAACTTGCAGTGTTTGATAACTCGATATAACCATATCTAGTCATGAAACTTACTACTGGCTCAAATGTAGCCGGATCTAGTACAACACCTGAACTCATTAGCGGTACGTATGGGCAGTAGAAAGCTGGAGCGTCTGTTTCAGATGCACCTTTGTATCCTACTAATACTGCTTGAGTGTCAGCTGCATATGAATCACAGAATACTCTCATTGTACCGTTTAATGTACCTACAAACTTTGTGTTTGTTGGTGCTTCAAAAGTACCTTCTGTAGTTCTAGCAAATGCTGAAGTTGTAGCTGATTGTAACACTGTTAATGAAGCTGGAGAAACAACTGCATAGTTACCTGCACCACGTCTTGTACGTTGTGCAATTAAGTTAGCTGTTCTGTTTATTAACACTGCTAAAGCGGCATGCTCATCACCAACGAAAGTAGCAGTACCTGATACTGCAGCCTGGTTGTATGTGAATTCAGTTGCGGCTAATGTACGTAGAGATAATAAAATCTCCTGATCGATTTCTGCAGTAATCTCTTGAGCTAATGCTGCCATGATTTCTGCTTCTACGTCGATACCGTGCATTGCTTGTGCATCTTGAGCGGCTTCAAAAGTCCAACGTGCTTGTAGTTTACGTGTCTTTGCTTCTACAGCCTGCTTTAAGATTTGAACGGAAATATTTCTTCCACCAACACCTTCCATAGCTGCTGTTGCACTTCCACCGTAACCAGTTGCGGCTGATGCTGCACCTGTTCCATTAGCACCTGAGTATGCAGTTGCAATTTTGAATGGTGATAATGCTTCGTCACCAGCTGCTGTTGGAGTAGCGGCTGCTGAAGTATCTGCCATTGCTGTTGCATAACGTACTCTTAGTGTATGGATTTGACCAACTGGTCCAGTCATAGGCTGAACACCAACTAATTCGTTGGCAATAACAGTTGGCATAACACGTCTGATAACAGGTAAAATTACTCTGTTAAGAGTTGCAATGTTACCTGATGCAGTTGAGCCCGCTGTTGCGTTCTCAGCTAAGTGTTTGCGAGTGTTTTCTAAGATAACACCCATTGTTGAGCGACGAGCACCTTGTAATCCTTCTAGGAGGGCTTCTTTGGTCTCACCCCAACGGCTTTCTAGTAGTTCTTGTGACATTAAATGTCTCCTTTTTTAGTTTAAAGCCCTGCTAGGCGTTTCAAGGCAATGACGTTTGAATCGTCAGTTGCTTTATCGACAACCTTTGCAGTTTTATTACCAGTTTGTTCAGTTAAACTTGCAGCCTTTTTAGTTGCTTTGGTTTCACTTAACACTGCTGGCAAATATTTTTCAAAAGCGTTCTTCAATCGAGATGTCTGAACGTTTTCAAGTAAGTTAGTCATAATTTCTCTCTTCTCATCATTGAGAGGAGATAGAAGCTCGTCCAATGTAGCATCACGCTCATTGGCTTCTTTTATAACTTTGATTTCGTTATTTTTGCTTTCAACAAGTGCTTTCGCCTTGTCTTTAACAGCAATGGCTTCTGCCAACTGTTTATCTTTTTTAGCAATAGTTGCATTTAGTTTACGTACTTCCTCATTTTCATTTAAATGTGTAGCACCAAACTCAGTTGCATATGCTTCGAAGATTCGACGACCAAAATTGTTCTCACGAGCAGTTTTGATGTCTTCTTTAAGTTGACCCATTTCAGCCTTAAGATGCGTAGATACAGTTGAAGCCATCTTCTTAGCAGATTCTTTTACAAACTTGCTCTTTAGATTATCAAGTTTATTGCGTGCTTGTGAAACAAGTCTAACCTTAGTTTCCACTAAGTCTTTCTTGTCACTTGCAAATTCCTTGATTTCTTCAGCCAAAGCACCAACAACAAATGATTCTAACTTGGCAAATCCTGTCTTTGATACTTTACGATCTGTGCGTAGTTCTTTTAACTCTTCTGAAAGTTGTTTTACTAAAAAGCCGTTAAACTTATTAGCATTTTCTTTCATCTTGTTATGAAACTTTACACGATCACCAGCAAGTGCTTTCTTCTCCTCGTTAAGAGCAGATATTTCACTTGCCAAGCCTTCTGTAACCATTTTATCTAGGGCCTCTACCATCACAGTTTTGTCATGCTCATAGCGTTGTGCAAACTCCTCACGAAGTTCACTACGTACTGTCTCTTTGGCTTCTACCAATTTTGCTTCCCATTGTTCAGCAATTGCTTGGCGAGTGTCCTCATTGACGAGATCGCTATCTAATAGTGGTTTAATAGCATCTAACATGCGATTCTCCTAAATTTTTAGGTCTCTGATAAGACGAGAAACCTCGTCTTTCAGGTACTTTTGTATTTTGCCGTCTTTCCCAGACTCACGAGCCATTTCTAAAATATGATGTCCATGTTTCATGTTCATCAGTCCTTCATAAATTGCTTTTGGATAAGCATTTGGAGCACTGGGTTGTGCGACCACGTCTACAGTAACTATTTCAAAGTCACTGACACGTCCGTTATGTGGATCAACGTTACCTGATCCACGACTCGAAACGCCCAATCTCACACCGGATTGCAACATAGTTTTAACAAGTTGCCCCATTGGAGTTGGGAGAATTTTTAGTTTTCCGAAACCATTTGGACCGTCCATCCACATGCTTTCAATCATGTGACATACACGGTCTAAATTAATTTTAAGGTCATCTGGATGATCTACTTCGCCAAGAACACTGTTACCGCCTTTGATTTGCTCGTTAAGAGTAGCAACTGCTTCCTTAATTTCACTTACAGGATAAACACGTTCGTTGGCATTTTTCACGTCACCTTGTATGCAGATGCCTTCCATATAGAGATCCTTACCGTCTTTGCCTTCAACAAGTTGAATTTTTGCTGCTTCGAAAGTAAGGTTTTCTCTAAGATATAGCTGTCCCATATACTCGGTTCCTACGCTAGATTAATCTATAACACTTTTGGTGTTAACACCAGAAGCTTGTGCTAGTTCAGGCTTTGGAGCTGGCTTAACGTCTGGCTTTGTAGTTCCGTCCATGTCACCATATTTTGGTGTTGCACGGCCTTGTGCGCCTTTGTTGCCTGCATCAATGTTTACTGGATGTGCATCCATTCCCTTTTGACCTGAGTTTGCAGCATATGGTGACTTACTAGCTGGTGATGTTGTAACTGGCTTTGGTGCTGGAACTAAATCTACGTTCTCATTAAAACCTTCTACTTCAACATTAACATCAATTGGCTCGTCCATTTCGTCTTCGATGCCATCAATCTCGTCTTGCTCGCCATCAATCTCATCTTGCTCGCCGTCAATGTCGTCTGTGTTGTCATCAACCTGTGCCATTAGCTCTTCGAATTCACCCATTAGTTCGTCTAATTTGTCTTCGATATCTACTACACGGTCTTCTAACTCTTCTTCACCGTCATCATCATCAACGTCAATGTCGATCATTTCAATTTCTTCTTCGTCGTCTTCCATTCTGACGCCTTGCTCTTCAGCTTCGACTTCATCAATCAAAGAGTCAACTTGTGATCCACCAATTTCTGTTTCATCAATTTTTTGATCGTTGTCGTTATCTTTGTCACGCTTTCCCATCTTACCCATTTCGTCATCTCTACGATCTTTCATGGATTGTTTCTTGCCTGACTCGGCACCGTCTTTAGCACCTAAATGCTCATCTTCACGGTCCTTATAACCTTGCTTTTCTGTAATTTCTTCTTCAGACATAATCTCTTCGTATATGTCTCTTGACTTCTCAACCACTATATCGTGGAAAAGAGCTTTTGCATTTTTTTCATCATCGTTGATGACGAATTCAATAAGTTGCTCAAATTTGTTCATTAAAATATTCCTTCTAAGTATTGGGCTCAGTATAGTACTTACAAGAAAGTTAAAAAACTAGTAGTTTATAGGGGTAAAAGTGGTAGAAAATGAATTATTTTCTGTGCTAACCTACATCTGTGGTGGAGGTGGAGCAAATTGTGCTTGTACACGCTTGAGATCTTGCTGCTTTTCATAGTTTCTAAGATCGTACATTCTACGCAGTTTAGATATCTGCTTTAGTGTGAGTTTTGTTTTACGCAACTCGCCAAGTTCTGGAACAGAGTTATCGTCTTTCTGTTCTTGATATCCGTCTGCCGTTGCATCATAAAATTCAAATAGTTTCATAATAGTATTTATGCAGGAGGTTCTTCAGGAGCGGCTGGTGCAGCCATGTCAACGTTTACATCAACTTCTTCGCCACCGGCAGCCTCTTCGCCAGCAACTGCATCGCCCATCTCAACATCACCTTCAAAGTCGCCTGGACTGATACCTACTGTACGTAAATCACTACCAGTTGGTTCAGTTTCAATTGGTTGTCCGGTTTCTTCTTCCCAATACTCAGTATTTTCTTGAAGTTCATCGTCAGTTAATCCAAGATAGCGTTTCATAAGAAAACGCTTGCTCATATAGGGTAGTTGTTCTAATGCACTAAATGCTTGAATTCTGGTTGTGTCCAGTTCGGCCTGTCTATAACTCGCAAAGTTTTGAGGAGGTGCAAATGTAATGTTAAAAAGTCCACTATCAATGTTGAAACCTCTCCAACGCATAAACATTTTGAATTCATCATCGAGTTTTTCAATCACCTGCTTTTGCAATCTTTCGCAATACTGATTGAATCTGTATTCTTGTATCAGAGCAGTACCAACTCTACCATCATTCATTGGTCGATCAGAGTCATCAGGACCAGTTGGCAAGTAACTACTTGGTACTCGTAATCCTCTACACATTTTATTGTTAAAATATTTTAAATCGTCAATTTGTCCAAGGTTTTCACCACCTGGTAGTGTTTCAACTTTTGAACCACGTCCTTCAGCAGTTTGAGGAAAGAAGTAGTCTTCGTTGATTGACAATGGATTGTAGGTTGTATCCATTGTGGTTGTTTGTTGACCACCTTGTGGATTTGGTATACGTCTTTGATGTACTTCATTTTTTACACGTTCTACAAACTGCATTGCAAGATGCGATGGCATGTTTCCAACATCAATATAAAACACACGTCTTTCAGGAGCACGTTGTACTCTGTAGATCAATATAGCATCTTCGAGCAGTTCTTTTTGTTTGAACACTTTGAATATCATTTCCAGCACACTCTGCGAGAAAGGCCAGAAAAAGTCTAATCCTTCACTGAGTCCAAGATGCACAACGTTTTTTGCATCAATCACTGTTTCATTTACTGTGTGTTCGAATCTGCTCTGTCCAGCAGGAGCATTTGGGATGGTATAGTTTGAACCACCCATGGCACTACCGCCAGTTCCGATTATTTCTCCTGAGTTTATTCCTGTGCCGTAGTCTGTGGTTTTCTTAGGTGCTATGCTGAGATTTTGAAAGTTTGGATTTATATCTCTGATCACATACTGCTCAGGTCGTTTGCCTTCATTTTCGTTTACAATCACACGTACAACCTTGGTCATGTCAACCCAGTACAGTTCGAATGTTTCTGGATCACGTACAAATACTTGATCACCATACTTGATAGTGTTTCTAAAAATACGGAACATACGCTGATCAAGTTTGTTCAGTTTTGTCCACTGTTGTAGTTGTGTGCGTATTATTTCAATTTCGTTATTTGTTGGTTTATCAGTGTATTGAACTTCAAATGGTGTATTGTTGCTTTCATTTTTTTGTGTTGAAAACTCTGCTATAATGTCTAAACAAGCATTGATTTCGCTATCAGTATCCATGTTTTCATACTGATTGTAGCGTTCTATTCTGTTTGGATGACCAGAGTAAACTTCTGGTAGATGACTTTGATAGTTTTTAAAACCAAACTGTCCGCCAGAACCACCACTACCATAAGCAGGACCTCTTGCGTTTTGTCCACTTATAGGACTCAGTTGACCACCGGTGTTATCAACTGCTTTGAAGTATTTTTTCCAGGACATTTAATTTCCATGTAAATCTTTGTTATGGAGTATTTATCAGTTGTTGCGAGCGGCGTTTAATTGTTCGCCTTGGAGTCTGGTGCCTTTTGTTTGCTGATCTAACATTGCCTGCATAACTGCTAATAGTTTTTCGTTACTGCCACCATCGCCTTGTATGGTTTGCGTTTGGCCAGCAGCTGGACCACCTTCCATGTCTGTTAGTCCTTGATTGCTAATAGATAGTCCGCCTGCGTTGCCAAGTTTTGGGCCAGCAACTGATCGAAGTTGGCTTAATGCATCCATTTGTCCGCCAGTTGCAGCACCTTGAGCACCAACTGTTTTACCGTCGCCTAAGCCCATTTGCATCGACGCTACACCACCTTTGCTAGAATAAGCACTAAAAGAGCCACTAGAAAGTTTTGTGCCACCAAGCTGACCATTTACATAATCTCTTTCGTAATTTACGTTAGCACCATCTTGTGTTATCGAGCCTTTCATGTTAGCAGAAGTCGAACCATCTGCTGAACTGCTCATTTGCAATCCGCCTATTCGTGGACCTTTTCTGTAGAGTTCGTTTCCTCTACTGTCCACTGTCACAACAGAACCATCACCAAGTTTAACATCAAAGGTTCCTGGTATTCTTCCAGGCACACCCGGACCAACCTGTCCTGGTATAACTACTCCACTGGTTTTGCCCATTTTTAGTAG
>Ga0233444_10001001_pt1 | contig 33619 bp, 18 predicted proteins | sample SI_124_October20_6_FD_182792 | JGI IMG/M metagenome (GOLD analysis project Ga0233444, IMG submission 182792) | Seawater microbial communities from Saanich Inlet, British Columbia, Canada - SI_124_October2016_10_MG | ecosystem: Environmental > Aquatic > Marine > Inlet | place: Canada: British... | reverse complement strand
CCCATGTCCTCAGCAACATTTAACAGCAACAAATTTGTCCGTCTTGATTGGAAGTATTCCAGCGTAGAATTGGCGGCAAAGGTCTTGTTTAAGATTAACCGTAATGGTCACACTTCGGAACAAAATATTGAGAATTACATAATAGATTCTGCTATGTATTACGCCATTAATTGTATTGCAAACGATGAGCAACCTACGATAACCGGAACCGGCGGGTGGTATGTAACATTTTATAAGACAGATTCTGAAGATTATTCACACGGTGTAGAGGTAACTTTAATGCCTTACGCTGTTGAGAACTACCTAGAAAGTGAGGGTCTTATTTAACACTTAAGGGGGACTAATCATCCCCTTAAGTGACACCCCCATTCGTTCGTGAATGACAGTTAGTGGGGTATTATGGGGTGCCGTATATAAAACCAATGGGTCCCTGGAGTCTACAAACGACCCAGATCGACCTTTAGATATAAACCTCTAAGAATTTACCAAGACCCACCAAGAATCTCCAAGACCTCCCCCCCCCCACAAAAAAAAAATTTTCATATATAAAAAACGGCATCAAGGTTCAAAGATATGCAAAAAAATTCCGCAGAAAATTTTACGACTATAGAGATCGACCCAGTAAGTGGAGAACACTATGTAACGATACCAGAATGGGTATGTGATGAAAAGGGGTGGTATGAGGGAACAGAAGTAAACATCGAGGTAGAGAATGATTGTATTATTATCAAAGAAGTGGAGTGATTGACGACGTATAGATAGAGTGTTATGATAGTGAAGTAGTTCATTTAAAGTTATGGCTAAAGGATTTACGGTAAAAGCAAAGACACCCAAAGCAACTGAGAGTGTTGAAGAATGGGACTATGCGAAAGCAAAGGAAATGGTAAGAGGCAAGTCCATTGTCTTTTGTTTACCTGGTAGAGGAGTATCTTATACGTATCTCAAAAACTTTGTACAACTTTGTTTTGATTTAGTACAGGCTGGTGCCAGCATTCAGATTTCTCAGGATTATTCATCGATGGTAAACTTTGCAAGATGCAAATGTTTAGGTGCGAATGTACTGAGAGGACCGGATCAAATTCCATGGGATGGTAAGTTAAAGTATGATTGGCAATTATGGATTGATAGTGATATTGTGTTTAACACAGAGAAGTTTTGGCAATTGGTTCTAATGGATCAAGATATTGCAAGTGGATGGTATATGACAGAAGATGGTAAGACGACCTCAGTTGCACACTGGTTAGAAGAGGATGATTTCCGTAAGAGTGGTGGAGTCATGAATCATGAGACGGGGGAGAGTATTTCAAAGCGCCGCAAACCGTTTACTGTAGATTATACAGGTTTCGGATGGGTATTGATTAAGAATGGAGTCTTTGAGCACAAAGAAATGAAGTATCCATGGTTTGCACCTAAGATGCAGATCTTTGAGAGTGGAGAAGTGCAGGATATGTGTGGAGAGGATGTATCATTCTGTCTCGATGCTATCGAAGCAGGTTTTGAGATTTGGTGCGATCCACGTATCAGAGTTGGACACGAGAAGACAAGAGTCATCTGATGGTAATGACAGAATATACAATTCTCCATAAAGGGAAAGTTCTGTATAAGAACTTGACAGAGGAAGAATATTTTGATAGGATGGAAGACCTTTCGGTAAAGTATTATCAGAAAGGTTTTCCAAGACCACAAGATCTAGAAACAAAAATCACAAAGTATTAAGGAGTTATTATGGCAGTACGTTCAAAGGTTGGTTTAAGTGGTGATAAATTTGTGGGGGGGAAACCGAAAAAGACTCGTCAAGGGAACGGGAAGCACACAAAGTATACCGCGACTTCTCGTAATGGGAAGCGTAAAGTATATCGTGGACAAGGACGATAATGTATCTCGAAGGGAATCATGAATGGAATCAAATTCATACTGATGACCTTTGGGTTTATAATAAGTTGATACTAAGTCGGAAGTTGGGTTATACATGTGGTCCTGTTGGGACTGATGTTCCCAAGTCCGACTTTTATATTGTGCGTCCCTGTATGAACTTATTAGGTATGGGTCGTTTTTTTCGTATTGAATACATCTATAAGAACACCGATAACTATCATCCGGCAGAGTTTTGGTGTGAAATTTTTGAGAGTAACCATATCAGTGTTGATTTTTACAAAAAAGAACCAAAATTGGTTGTGTTAGGGATTCGTGATCAATACAACCCTTTGTATAAATGGAAAAAATGGCAAAAAATTGATTATAAAGTTAATTTTCCGCCAATTTTAAATAATTTGGTTGGAGATTATGATTGGATCAATTGTGAATTTATAGGAAATAACCTTATTGAGGTTCATTTTCGACAAAATCCAGATTTTCGGTATAATAATACAGAAGCAATACCTGTATGGGACGATTTTAATCATAATATTGGGAATGAATATCAATTTATAAAAGATTCTGATTATCTTCGGAAAGGTTTTTGGATAAAATAAATAAAAATAGGGATAGTAACCCCTTAAAAAGTTCTGATTTCACTAATCAGGAGAAAAATGGGAAATTCACCGGTTGATAGAAGTGTAAGTTACATGAAGGAAGTGTGGGGAACAACAAGTTTAACCACAGACTACTGGTCATTACCTAAAAAAAAGAATGATCCAGAAGAAAGAGTGATTCAAGAGATTATGCACGATGATTTAAAGAAAGAACAGAAGAATCTTCAGGAATAGAGTATAAATAAAATTAAGAAAACTCTTTTCCAATGGCAATTCAGAAAATATCACGTTCATTTAAGGATATTAGTTTGTCTTTTGTTCCACATCCGGTAACAAAAGACTTACAAATACTAAAGAATGAAAGCGCTATTCGGAGATCTGTGAGAAACCTTGTCGAAACTATTACAACTGAAAGATTTTTCAACTCTTTATTAGGATCTGAAGTAAGATCAAGTTTATTTGATTTTGTAGATTTTGGTACATCTTCTGTTATTCAAGATCAAATTGAAGTAGCAATTACTAATTTTGAAGATAGAGTTGATAACTTAAAGGTTGAAGTTATACCTCGTCCTGATGATAATTCTTTCGAAGTATCTGTAATATATGATATTGTTGGTCAAGATTTTCCGACGCAAGACTTTTCATTCCTCTTAGAGGCAACAAGATAAAATGCCTTTTACAAAATATACGAATCTAGATTTTGATCAGATAAAAACATCCATCAAAGACTATCTCCGTGCCAACTCTACATTCACGGATTTTGATTTTGAAGGGTCTAATTTTTCTATTTTAATTGATACATTAGCATATAATACTTATATTACAGCATTTAACTCCAATATGATTGTAAATGAATCCTTTTTGGATTCTGCAACTCTTCGTGAAAATGTTGTATCTCTTGCCGGAAATATAGGATATTTGCCACGTTCCAGAACTGCTTCAACAGCAAGAATATCTTTTAATGTAACAACAACTTCAAATAGTCCTACACTCACTCTTAAGGCAGGTCTTGTATGTTCAGGGGCATCAGTAGATGGAAACAATACTTCCATATTTAATTTTGCAATACCAGAAGATATAACGGTAAATATAATTAATGGTCTTGCATCTTTTGAAAATATTTTAATCTATCAAGGAATATTTTTATTAAAACAATTTGAATATGACGGATCATTAGATCAAAGATTCATATTGAACAATTCGTTTATTGATACTTCAACATTAAGAGTTTATGTAAAAAAATCTTCTACTTCTGGATTAGGAATTGAATATTATCCTTCAGAAGATATTTTTAATGTTAATAAAAATTCAAGAATATATTTTGTCAATGAAGTTCAAGATGAAAAATATGAATTAAAATTTGGAGATGGAATTATAGGAAAAAAACTTGGAGATAGTGTAGGATCTGATGGAACTTTAATTAATGCAACTTACATTACTACTGATGGAATAGAAGGTAATGATGCTTCTAATTTTTCATTTATAGGATCCATAGAGGATTCCAATCAAAATGTTATTAGTCCTGGATCAATTATTGTCCAAACAGTCCAATCTTCATTTAATGGTAGTAATATAGAACCGATTGATTCTATAAAATATTATGCGCCTAAATTATATTCTGCACAATCTAGAGCAGTAACATCTAGAGATTATGAAACAATAATTAAAAGAATATATCCTGATACAGAATCGGTTTCTGTTGTTGGTGGTCAAGAATTGGATCCACCAGAATTTGGCACGGTTCAGATTAGTATTAAACCAAAAAATGGAAGTTTTATATCAGACTTTAATAAAAGTGAAATTCTTTCAAAATTAAAGCAATTTTCAGTTTCTGGAATAAACCAAAAAATAGTTGATCTTAAGATTTTATATGTTGAACTCAATAGCTCCATATATTATAATTTTTCGCAAACATCTAATCCAGAATCACTCAAAAGTTCCGTAATCAATTCTATTCAAAAATATTCAGAATCCGATGAATTAAATAGATTTGGAGGAAGATTTAAATACAGTAAAATACAACAAGTTATTGATAATACAGATACTGCTATTACATCAAATATTACAAAAGTTACTATTCGTAGAGATTTACAGGTAGTAATAAACAAAACTTCTCAATATGAGTTATGTTTTGGAAACCGTTTTAATGTAAAACCTCAAGGATATAATATTAAATCCACGGGATTTAAAATCTTAGGGGAAGGTTCTACAGTTTATATTACAGATACTCCAAATATTCAATCCGGAAATACTTTTCTTGAAAGATCAGCATCTTTAAATACAAAAACTGGAATTATTTCATTAATAAAATTTGATATTAATGGAAATGTTGTTGTTGTTTCTAAAAATGCAGGAACAGTTGATTATGAAAAGGGAGAAATTAATATTGAGACCATAACTATTACAGAAACCACAGTTCCTAATAATGTTATAGAGATACAAGCATTTCCAGAATCTAATGATGTTGTTGGACTTAGGGACTTATATATATCACTAAACGTTTCTAGAAGTACAATAAATACTTTGAGAGACGTAATTGCTTCTGGAGATGAAATATCTGGAACTAGATTTGTCAATGATTTTTATACATCAAGTTATTCAAACGGCAATTTAATAAGAAAGTAATATGATACAAACTGGACTTCAATCTAAAATAAAAGTACAAGACCTTGTTGAAAGTCAACTACCAAATTTCATCTTTGATGATAGTCCAAATGCAGTTGAATTTTTAAAGCAATATTATATTTCTCAAGAATATCAAGGTGGTCCAATTGATATCAGTGATAATATAGATGAATATTTAAAATTATCTAACTTAAATGATTCGATTATTTTTGATGATGCAACATTAACTGGAGCAATCAATAGTGAAGATACAATAATTGAGGTTTCTAGTACAAAAGGATTTCCAAATAAATATGGTCTATTAAAAATTGATGATGAAATAATAACTTATACTGGAATTACAACGAATAGTTTTACTGGATGTATTCGTGGATTTAGTGGTGTAACAAATTATCATCAAGATTTGAATCGCGAAGAACTTGTATTTTCTACATCAACTTCTTCAGAACATTCTGATAAGTCTTCTATTAAAAATTTAAGTACATTATTTTTAAAGGATTTTTACAAAAAATTAAAATTTACCTTTGCTCCGGGATTTGAAAATATTCCCTTAACAAAAGGTCTTGATGTCGGAAATTTTATAAGAAGAGTAAGAGATTTTTATAAATCCAAAGGAACTGAAGAATCTGTAAGAATTCTTTTTAAAGTTATTTTTGGTGAAGATGCTTCAGTAGTAAACTTAGAAAATTATCTAATTAAACCATCTTCTGCAAATTACTTAAGAAGAGAAATTGTTGTTGCAGAATCTATATCTGGAAACCCTTTAAATATAAAAGGACAAACTATATTTAAATCCACAGATTTAAATACTAATGCATCGATTTCTGAAATAGAACCTTTTTCAGCAAATGGTAAGACATATTATACATTACAAATTTATATTGGAAACAATTTAGAATCTTCTGTTCAAGGAAATTTTGCAATTACTCCAAATACAAAATTATTGGAAAGTGTATCTGTAGGATCATCCATTTTAAATGTAGATTCTACTTTGGATTTTCCTGAATTTGGAACTCTGACTTCAGGAAATAGTTCAATTAACTATACAGGAAAAACTATTAATCAATTTTTTGGATGTACTGGTGTTAATAATATTGATGCAACTTCCAATATAATATCGAGTGATACATATTTTTCTTATGAAGATGGAGATACTTCTAAAAAAGTTGAATTAATACTTCACGGAAAAATTGATAATATAATGAAGGAAAGTGATGAATTTATTGTCGGAGAAGGAGATAAATTTTCAATTAAAAATATTGGAGATAAAATTAATAATACTGGAAAAAATTGGAAAGAGATATTTGCAAATTCTTTTATATACAATACTACAACAAGATATGAAATTTTAGATAATAATAATATAACTCTATCATCTACTATTGACAGATCTAGTTTAAAGATTGGAGATGAAGTTGAAATTTTAGAAAGAAATAGTGAAATTTCAGCACATTCAATAAATCAATCATCTTACATTCAAACTATTGATGTTAATAATAATTCTCTAGGACTAAAAAATACTCCATCTTTAGATCAAAATAAAAAATATGATATAAGGAGAAAGCTAAATAAAGCAAACTCTTCTGGTTATAATTTTGAAAGTAGTTCATTATTATCTGATGTTATTAACTTATATACAGATAATGATGAATATGCATATGTTGCATCTAACTCATTTCCGTCTGAGATAAGATCAGATTTTAAGGATTTAAATAATAAAGTTATTGAAAATTATCGTTTTGATGTAGAATCTACTATTAAATCTACTAGTATTAATAGTATAAGTAATCTTTCAGATTTTGATGCCGATAAACAACTATATTCTAGTATCACAGTAGATTCATTACCTTTTATAACTGGTGATAGGATTCTTTATGATCCAGAATCTGAACCTTTAATTGGATTAAGTGCTGGTTCTTATTATATTGAAAATTTAGGAAATCAAAAATTTAAATTATATAAATCATTATCTTTTATAGAATCTGATCTATACGAAACTTTCTTTATACCTCCTTCCGGAGTTGGAAATGACAGATTCATTTTATTTTCTCAGAGTGATGAAGTTTTTGGAATACAAAAACTTTTAAAAAAAATTCCTTTGGAAAAGAACATTAAAAATGGTTCTGGACAAAACACTTTACCTGGAAAAACTGGAATTTTAATAAACGGTGTTGAAATTAATAATTACAAGTCTGAAGATGTAATTTATTATGGACCAATTAAAGATGTAAATATTCTCTCATCTGGCGAAAATTATGATGTGATAAATCCACCATTAGTTGAAGTTTCTGTTGGATTAGGATCCACCGCAAAAATTAATCCTGTTGTAAGTGGCAGTTTAGAAAAAGTATACGTAGACTCTCAAAATTATGATATTGATAAAATAGTTTCTGTTGATATTATTGGTGGAAATGGTTCAGGAGCATCAATTGAACCTGTATTAATTAAAAGATCCAGAGATGTTTCTTTTAATTCTAATGAACTTTCTCTTGGAGGTGGAGTTAATGTAGCAACAAATCAAATTTTGTTTTTTGAGGAACATAATTTTTCTAATGGGGAAGAAATTATTTATGACCCATTAAATAATTCTCCTATAAAAATATCTGTAGGATCAACTTTTATAGATCTTCCTAAAAATTCATCTTATTTTGCTCAAGTTGATAATAATAAATCTATAACTTTATATAACTCACTTGAAGATCAGATATCAAAAGTAAATCCTGTGGGAATTTTTTCAGGTTCTTTCGGAGATCATAAGTTTAGTACCTTATCATTAAAAAAACAAGTTGCATTTGCAAAAGTAATTGAAGGTGGAAGTAATTATACTAATAGAAAGTTGATTGTGAAATCATCTGGAATATCTACTACTAAAAATACTATCAATTTTAAAAATCATGGATTTAATGATGGGGAGATAATAGAATATTCTTATGATGATACTCAAATAAGTGGGATTACAACCAATAATCAATATAAAGTAATAAAAATTGATAATGATTCTTTTAGATTATCGAATACTGGGATTGGAGGAACTATTACCTCAAATTATGAAAGAAAAAAATATGAATTATTAGAAAGTACTGGTAATGGTTATCAGTACTTTAAATATCCAGACATTTCAGTTTCAATTAAATATACTCCTGTAGGGGTTGGAAGTACCACTCAAGAATATAAGGAATTAATTACAACACCAGTAGTTAGAGGCAGTATTATAGATGCTTATGTTTATGAGTCTGGAACAGGTTACGGTTCAACCATATTAAACTTCAACAAGAAACCAATTATTTCCATAAAAAATGGTAATAATGCAGAAATAATACCAAAAATTGCAAATGGAAAAATTGTAGATGTTTCTATTAATTTTTCAGATAATGAATATTTTTCAGTCCCAGATTTAATTGTTTCTGGTGATGGATCTGGAGCAGAGTTGAGAGCAATAATAGATGAAGGAAAAATAACAGATGTAAAAATTCTCAACACGGGAATCGGATATTCTTCAACTAATACAATAATTAAAGTTATTTCTGCAGGAAATGGTTTAATAATTGATCCAAATATAAGAAAATTAACTATTAATGATAATGAAGTTAGATTTAATGGAGGAGAGGTTTTATTAAAAGGTAAAGATAAATTACAATATTCAGTATCAAAATATTTTGGTCAATTAAGATCTATATTTTTAGAAGATAACTCTTTATCAGGAATTATTGGATGGGCTTATGATGGTAATCCTATCTATGGACCTTTTGGATATTCAGATCCAAAAGATAAGTTTTCTGAAGTAAAAAAATTAAAATCTGGATATGAAACTAAGGTATCAAATGTCGAAGATAGACCTTCAGGGTTTTTTAATGGATTTTTTGTAGAAGATTATGAGTTTAATAATAATGGAGATTTGGATGAATATAATGGTAGATATGAAGTAAATGATGAATTTCCAAATGGTGTGTATGCATACCATGCAACAAATAATACATTTCCTTACTTTATTGGTAATAAGTATAAATCAGAATTAATTTCAGATTCAAACTTAGATCAATCATTTGACTTTAAAAATTCTAACTTATTGAGAAATACTTTTCCATATAGAGTATCTGAAATAAATTCTAATTATGATTTCATTATTCAATCAAATGATATAATAAACCAAACTATAGAAGTATTATCTGCAACATCAGGTCCAATTGAATCTTTAGTAGTTGAAAATTCTGGTAGCGATTATAAAGTTGGAGATGTAATTAATTTTGATGAAACAAATACTTCTGGAAGTGGATTAAATGTAAATGTTTCCTCAATTAAAGGAAAAGACATAACTGAATTAAATACAACTTCATCTTCATATCCAAATTCCATCTTTACATGGGAGTCTTCGAAAAAAGTTAGAGTATCGATATTACCTATTCAAAATCTTTCAAATAATGATTATGTATTGGTATCTGGATTTTCAACAAACCTTTCAGAACTAAACGGATTTCATAAAATAGAAGTTCCTGAATATTCGCAGGGTAGATGTCTTTCTACTATAAATTCATCTGGAATTACCACAGAAATATATGTTTCTCCGATATCAATATCTAATGTATTATCTCTCGGTAGTAGTATTGGAATTGGAACAGAAACTTTAAAAGTTATTGGAATATTTGTGAATCAAAATATCATTAGAGTTAGAAGAGGATCTCCTGGAACTATACACAATGTTGGAAGTGCAGTTTCGTTTTTCCCAGATTCATTTTTAATTTCTAAATCTGTAGATAATTTTGAATCTTCTCTGAATGATAGAGTTTTCTTTAATCCCAAAGAATCTGTAGGAATTTCTACAATAAATGGTGTTGGATATAGCACATCATTTGTATTTGGTGATGTGAGTGTAACTAGAGATATTCCATCTAAAGGCATTTTTATTGAGAAACATCCATTCAAAACAAATCAATCTATAATTTATACTCCCAATGGAACAAATGTATCTGTTTCTACAGATGGATCCTCCACATTTAATCTACCATCAAATCTTTTTGTTGTAAGTAAAAATAATAATGTAATTGGATTAAAAACATCTATCTCTAGTCCTGAATTATTTTTCCATACTAATGGAGATGATAATGACGAATATAAATTTGAATCTAATTTCACTCAAATACTTGGAGATATAGATAAGAATGTAGTGACTGTTTCCGTATCAACTTCCCACGAACTTCAAAATGGAGATACGGTAACATTAGATGTTCAACCAAATCTTTCAGTAGGTATTGGAACTTCAACAGCAGTTCGTGTTCTTTATAAATCTCAAATTGATAATATCGTAGTCAATCCAATTGGATTTAACTCTACAGGAATCAATACAGTAACTGATGAAATTACAATTGCAAATCATGAGTTAGTAACTGGTGATAAGGTTCTTTATGAAGATGATAATTTTGAATACTTAATTGAAACTAGTGATCAATTAGACACTAGTTCCCAAGATAATGGTCTACAATCATTACGTTTCAAACCAGATGGAACTAAAATGTATGCTCTCGGTTCTGGTTCTGATGAAGTCAATGAATATGCACTTTCAACACCTTGGAGTCCGAGCACGGCAGTATTTACGAACAAATTTGATGTTGCATCGGAAGACACCAAACCTAGTGGACTTTATATCAGAGAGGATGGTCTTAAGTTCTGGATTACTGGAAATGACAATGATACAATTTATCAGTATTCTATGACTTCTGCATGGGATATTACCACAGCAAGTTATGATAATGTAAGTTTATTCATTGGTAGTAGTAATTCTATTGACGGATTTTCTTCACAAATTTCTCCAACGGGACTTTATTTTAAATATGATGGTTCGGTACTTTACTTAATTGGAAGTACTGGTGATTTTATTTACCAATTTAACCTTTCAACCTCATGGGATATTACAACAGCATCTTATTCGGGAGATAGCACGGGTAGGATAGATCTTAATCCTCCAGATGCAGCACCATCTGATATACATATCAATTCCTCTGGAACCTTAGTATATTTTGTCGGAGCTGGTTCAGATAATTTTTACATTTATAAATTATCAACACCATGGGACATTGTTACTGGTACTGAATTAGATAGAATTGATTTAGGAACTTCAATCACACCAACATCAATATATGTTTCTCCAGACGAAGAAAATTTTTATGCCGGTTCTAGTGGTGATGATATTATTAGAAGATTTATTAGACCATCACCATTGACTAATAGTGAGTACTATGTCTATAAAATTAATAGAAATAGAATTAATCTCTGCGAAACTTTAATAGATTCTCAACAAAATCCTCCAACAGTTGTATCTTTTGCTTCTACAGGAAGTTCTTCACAATCAATATCATTAATTAATCCACAATTACAACCAGTCAAAAATAATAATTTAGTATTTGATCTTTCAGATTCTTCTTTATCTGGATATGAATTTAAACTTTATACTGATGAGAAATTTAATAATGAATTTGTTTCTACTGGATCTACAGATACTTTTAGTGTATCTGGAGTTGGAACAGTAGGAGTAACGTCTACTGCATCTTTAACATTAAACTACACTACACAAATTCCCGAAGAATTGTTCTATACTTTAGTAAAAGATGGAGAATTAGTTACTTCTGATACCGACACTAAAAATTATTCTAGAATAATCTATGTGAATAGTGATTATAACAATTCATATGTCATTGGTGGAATAGGAGAAACGACATTTAATATAAATCTACAAAAAAAACCTGAAAAAATTTCTTATTCATCAGAAGAATGTGATATTCTTGAGTACTCAACAACATCAACTTCACCATCCGGTCCAGTAAAAAATTTAAATATTATATCTTCCGGATCAGGATATAAGAAATTCCCAACAATTAGATCCACAAATTCTTCTTCAGGTAAAAACTTAAAAGTAAATCTAAGATCTAGTAAATTGGGATCTATAAGAGAAACAAGAATTATTAATGACAATTTCATATATTCTTCTGATACAACTCTTAGACCTAAAGCAAATATATCTCCAACAATTAAATTAAAAAATTCAAAAACTATAAATGATAATATAGTTGTAATAAATGGTGGAAATGGTTATGTAACTGAACCAAATTTAATAATTGTAGATTCGGTTAGTAGGAATGTAATAAATTCTGGATTTATTAAACCCTTATTATCAGAATCCTCAATTTTTTCAGCAGAAGTAGTTGTAAAACCAAAAGGATTGCCAGATGGAAATGTAGAAATAATTTCTATTAATAATAGTAATGGTATTTCTATTGAAAAAGTAGAATCATCAAATTCTGGCATCTTTACATGTACCATATCTACACCAATAAATTTTGGATCCTCTGACTTTACTTCCCAACCTTTTTCTATAGGGGATAGTGTTTTTGTAGAAGGAGTTATAAAAGATAGTTCTGAAGGTGATGGGTTTAATTCGTCAGATTATGGATATAAATTTTTTAAAGTGAGTGATTATGATAATACTGGAGTTAATGATAGAGTAACTATTAATATCTCTGATATAACTTCAAATACTGGAATTGCAAAAACAGATCAATTTTTCACCTCTTCTATAATTAATAAAAATGATTATCCATTATTTGATTTTTCTAAAGAAGAATTAAACTTTTCTGTTGGCGAAAAATTATCTTCTAACGGAATAATTAGAGATTTAATTGTATCCGAAAGCAATAGCAATAACTTAAAAGTTAGTGGATTATACAAATTATCAGTTGGTGAAATAATAGTAGGTGAAGATTCTGGTACTATTGCAACTATAGAATCTATAAATTCAAATAATGCAATTTTTGATGTTAAATATTCTTATTTAAAAAATATTGGTTGGGATAATGATACTGGAAAACTAAGTGAAAATTTTCAAGTTATTGCAGATAACAACTATTATCAAAATTTATCTTATTCTATAAAAAGTCCAATAACATATAGAGATCAGCAGTCTCCAGTTGAAAATTTGGTTCATATAAGTGGTTTAAAAAACTTTGCTGATACTCAAATACAGAAAAATACTAGTGCAGGATTATCTACTTCTACAAATACTATTGCAATTACAAAAAATATTATTGATAAAAAATATGCTTATACTATTAATAATTTTGATAAAGTTTTAGACGTAGATGTTAATGATTCTAAATCGAAATTTTTAAAATTTAAAAATACGATACTCTCAGATTATATAGAGTTAAAAAATACTTTAAATGTATTAAAAATTGACGATATTAGTAATCAATTTTTAACTTTTGCCAATCAAAATCAAGAATTTTTCACAATAGAGCAATTGAAAAATGAAACATATTATAATTTTTTACTTAGAGTAACATCAGATGATGATACTAAAGTTCAATTAACAGATGTTACTATTTTAAGTAATGATAAAGGAACATTTATATCCGATAATGAATCTGTTGTTACTTCAGGATCCACAAATTTAAATTTTGAAATTTATTCTTATGGAAGTTTTGATTTGAATACTGATGAGATTTCTGGAAATACTGAATTAGTATTTAAACCAAATGATAAAATTACTTTAAATTCAAAATATTTTATAAAATTAATTAAAAAAACATTTGAAAATACTGGAAGTACTGGTATTCATACAGATAGAGAATCTATTGGTTTTATAGATTTAATTGCATCCGATGTTATTGAAAGCTCTAGTGTTGGTGTTGGGACTACTACAATTATCTCTTTAGATTCAAATTCTTTTGAATCTGTTTATATCAATTCTCAAGTTATTGATAAAGTTACAAGTGAAATGGAATATGTTCGTTTGTATATTGTTCATAATGGTGTAGATACATTCTTATCGGAGTATTATAGTGATACTTCATTAATATCAAGTTCATCTAGTGGGATAGGAACATTTTATGCAAATTTGGATAGTGGAATTTTATCTGTATCGCATGAGAATAATTCACCAAATTCTATTGAAATAAAATCAAGAATAGTTGGATTTGGTACAACATCATCTGGAATAGGAACTTATAGATTTGAAGCTACTGGACAATTATTTGATGGTAGCGAAAGAAGTGCAATATATGATTCAAATTATACATCCACAGTTTCCGCAGCATCAACTACTATTAATACTCTCGATAAAAATACTTTTAATACATCAAAATCTTTAGTTCAAGTAAGTATAGGATCTACAAAAGTACTTCATCAAATAATTATTGCTCATGATGGAACTGATGTATATACTCAACAACTACCATTTCTTTCAGCATTCAATAATGATTCTTCTGGAATAGGAACTTTTGGTGGGGAGATATCTGGAGATAATGCTGTAATTAAATTTTATCCAGATGCAGATAAGACGGGACAAATTGAAATTGAAGTATTTAATGAGAAATTATATACTGAATTAGACACTGCTAGTGATTATTTAAATTTAAATTATGGAAGCATAGTTGAAAAGATCGATGAAAAAACCATAAATCCTATTACTATCAAATCAGGTTTTATTTTAAAAAATAATGAAACACCTATTTTTTCAAAAGAATTTAATCCCAATTCTGTAGCATTGGCAGCAACTACAGGAATATTTACTATTGAAAATCACTTTTTTAGAACAGGTGAAGAATTAATTTATACCCCAGATACAACATTTTTTGGAATTGGATCTAGTTCGATCTCCACTCCTAGTGGTGATTTGCCTTCTACTGTTTATGCAATTAAATTAACTGAAGACACTTTTAAAATTGCAACGTCACTTACAGATGCACAAAGTGGTATTGGCACAACTTTCACTTCTATAGGTGGAGGAAATGCTCATAAATTTACTATGAAAGAAAGAAATTCCAAGTGCATTATTACTATTGATGATTTAATTCAATATCCATTAGCATTCACAAAAATAAAACATGATCTTATTGGAAATGTAGGAGGTCAAGTTGAATTGGATACTAACATTATATCATTGAGTGGAATATCAACAATAGTTCCTAATGATATATTGTTAGTAGATGATGAGTATATGAAAGTTGTTAATGTTGGATTTGGAACAACTAATTTGGGACCAATTACAAATAATGGAAATATAAACTTGGTAGAAGTTGATAGAGGATTTGTTGGATCTTCTGCATCAACTCATTTAGATTCTAGTATAGCAAGAGTTTATAAAGGATCATTTAATATTGTAGATAGTAGAATTTATTTTTCAGAACTTCCATTGGAAGATATAAAATCAGATATTAATTTATCTTTGCCAAAATCATCATTTACTGGTAGGGTATTTTTGAAATCTAATTATTTAAGTAATAAAATTTATGATGATTTGTCTGATGAATTTACGGGAATTGGTAGAACATTTTCATTGAGAGTAGGTGGTGCAAATACTACAGGAATTGGAACTATTGGTGGTAATGGATTTATTTTAGTTAATGATTCCTACCAATCACCAAAAACAGACAATAATCCAAATGTATTCAATTATAATATTTCTGAAAATTTAGTTTCTGGAATATCTTCTATAACATTTTCGGGAATTTCAAATCCAAATAATCCTTTAGAGTATATAACTTCAGATTATGATGTAAACTTAAATGATCTTCCTAGAGGTGGTATCATTGTTTCATATGGATCTAGTCCCGGACTTGGATTTGCTCCTCTTGTGGGTGCTTCAGTAACATCTGTCGTTGGTGCTGGAGGATCTATTGTATCCGTTGGAATTGGGACAACAGACAATCTTGGATCTGGATATAATGGTTTAGTTTCAATTGGAATAAGTGTTTTTGAAGAAGGGCATGTTGGAGAAGTTGCTTCAATATCAGCATCCATTGGTGTTGGAGGAACTTTATCTTTCAACGTAGGATCTGGAGGAACTGGATACACAAATCCAAAAATATTTGTATCAGATCCATCTTACGAAAATTTACCTATAGTCGGTGTCTTTAGGTCTGGTATCGGTAATACGACTGAATCAGGTTCTGGTTTATTAGTTGATGTTGAACTTGGAGGATCTACAGGAATAGGATCAACTTACTTTGAAGTAAATAATTTTAAATTCTCAAGATCTGGATTTAATTTTAAAAAAGGAGATATATTTAAACCGATTGGATTGGTCACAGATTCTAGTCTTTCTTCACCAATATCGGATTTTACTATCACAGTAGAAGATGTTTATACTGATAATTTTGCTGGTTGGGAATTTGGTGAACTTGACTTTTTAGATTCTATAAAACAACTTCAAGATGGTTCTAGAACTAGATTTCCAATATTTTATAATGGGGAACTCATCAGTTTTGAAACTGAGTCTGGTTCAGAAATTGAAAATAACATTTCCAATTTACTTATAATTTTTATAAATGGCATTCTTCAAGAACCTATGATAAATTATCAGTTTGAAGGGGGAACTTCATTTTTATTCACAGAAGCACCAAAACCAGAAGATGTGATAGATGTTTACTTTTATAAAGGAGTTGGTAATATTGATACAGAATTTGTAGAAGTTACATCAACTCTAAAAAATGGTGATATTCTTCAAGTTAAAAGTAGCAATTTACATTCTGATATTTCAACTCAAGATGAGAGAAACATTTATAATATAAAATTTTCAGATAAACTAGAAACTAATAAATATTCTGGTCTTGGGATTAATGAAGTAAAATTCAGACCAATTTCTTGGACAAAACAAAAAACAAGTAAAAAAATTAATGGGCAATTTACTTACAAAACAAGAGATTCATTAGAACCTCTCATATTCCCAACATCCAGAATTATAAAAGATATATCAACAACTGATACCGAAATATTTGTTGATAATTCAGAGTTATTCGGTTATGAAACTGATACTCCCGGATTTGGTGATGATTCTCTTCCATTTAACGCTATAGTTATTAATGGAATTTCTACTGAAGCATCTGGATCAATTGAATCTATAACTGAATTTAGTAATATTAGTGGTTTTTCTGGAATTATAACTGGTATTACAACAACTACAGGAATAGGTGGAAATTCATTAGCACTTAAATTTGAAATTCATGATTCCAATTCCACACCTTTTTCAGGAATATCGACTGGATATCCTATTTACATTTACGATACTCAAATTGGAACCGGAGTAACATCAATTGATAGTTCTGATTCTGCAATTGTTGGTATTGGAACAACATTTTTAGACAATATTTACTATATTTCAGATTGGTCTAATATTAATAATATTGGAATTCTTACTTGTAACGTAAAATCAGACTCTAATATTATTGGAATTAACACTAACGGAAATATATTAAATCCTATAGGTAAGTATTCATGGGGTAGATTATCTGGTGGAACAAGATCCTCAAATCCAATATCAATTGGAGTTACTGGAAAAATAGTATCTGGATTATCAACATACCCAACAATTCAAAGAAGAGGTATTGGTATTAGAAAAACTGGAGCACTACCTAAGATTGTATTATAAATATATAAAAAACTATTAATATGGCCGCATTCGTAACAGATCAATTTAGAATATTGAATGCAAATTCCTTTATAGAGTCCATAAATGATAATTCTTATTATGCTTTTTTAGGATTATCAAATCCAACTACTCCAAATCCTGGATTTGGAAGAACATCCGATTGGAATACTAGTATTAATAATAATCCAATCGATAATTTTCAATACCTGTCTCATTATAGAGATACTTCTTTGTTTGGAAAAAAAATAACTTCAGAAAATGTTAGAAGAGTTGTAAAAAGAGTTGATTGGATTTCGAACACTTCTTATGACATGTACAGACATGACTATAGTGAGTATACTGAAGCACCATCTTCTAAAGTTTTTAATTTATATAATTCCAATTATTATGTAATTACTGATGAATTTAAAGTTTACATATGTTTAGAGAATGGTACTTCAGGAAAAAATCCTACTAATGTTCCAAGATCTTTATTTAAACCAGTTGATACTAGTATTGAACCTCCCACAGTAGGATCTGATGGATATAGATGGAAATATCTTTTTACAATTTCTCCTTCGGATATCATTAAGTTTGACTCTACAGAATATTTTATTGTTCCTAATAATTGGGAAAATAGTTTAAATAATGAAATTGTAAGGATTAGAGATGGTGGAAATTCAGATATTCAAAATAATCAAATAAAGAAGGTATATATTGAGAGTGGTGGAAGTGGATATGTTGATACTACAGCATCTATTTTGGGTGATGGAAGTGGAGGAGAAGTTTCAATAACAACAACTAATGGAGAAATAACAAGTGTTGTTGTTACTTCTGGAGGTAAGGGATATACTTATGGAATTGTCAATTTAAATTCCAGTTCAGGAACAGGTGCAAAATTAATACCTATTATTCCACCTTCTAAAGGTCATGGATATGACATTTACAAGGAATTAGGTACTGATAAAGTATTAATATACGCAAGATTTGATGATTCGACTAAAGACTTTCCTACAGATACTAAATTTGCTCAAGTTGGCATTTTAAAAAATCCCGAAACATTTTCAGGAGTAGGAATTACTTTTACTGGAGGAAATTTTTCCTCTCTTTATTCTATTGGAATTACAACTTCAATAAGTATAAATGTTGGAGATAAGATAACTCAAAATCAAGGTAATGGATTAATTGCAGAAGGTTATGTTGCATCATTCGATACTGAAACTAAAATACTAAAATATTATCAAGATAGATCACTATCTTTTGGTAATAATGTAGATCAAAGCCAAACGTCTATTGCCAAAAATATTGTATCGTTCAATTCTTCAAGTCAAATTAGTATTGATGGAAATTCAGCAACTGTTGACACCACTTTAAATAATACAAGCACTATAAATCTTGGAAATAAATTAATTAATTTGGGAGTTGAGTTTACAAATGGTCTTGCAAATCCAGAGATAAATAAAAAGACGGGGGATATAATTTATATCGATAATCGACCTGAAGTACAAAGAGACTCAAGACAAAAAGAAGACGTTAAAATTATTCTGGAATTCTAAAAAAGATGTCACAAAAAACAAACTTAAATATCAGTCCATATTATGATGATTTTGATAAAAATAAAGATTTTTATAAAGTCCTCTTTAATCCAGGAAAACCAGTTCAAACTAGAGAATTAATAACTCTTCAGTCTATTTTACAGAATCAGGTAGAGTCTTTAGCAAATTATAGTTTTAAAGAAGGATCGATGGTTCTTCCTGGTGCTCTTACTTATGACAACCAATTTTCTGCAGTAAAATTAAATGCAACAAATCTTGGAGTTGACATTTCAATTTACATTAATAATTTAATTGGAAAAACTATAACTGGATTAACATCAGGAGTTACTGCATCTGTCCAATTTGTTGCACTTACTTCAGATAATGATATTGTAGAAAACTTAACAATATATGTAAAATATTTAAATTCCGGAACTGATTCAGTAACTTCAGTATTTCTAGATGGAGAAAGTTTATTTGCAAATGATAATATAATATATGGAAATACTACAATTGCTGCAGGAACTCCATTTGCTTCTTTAATATCATTAAACGCAACTTCCGTAGGATCTGCAATATCTATTGATAATGGAGTATATTTTTTAAGAGGAGTACTTGCTAATGTTAGAAAACAAACTATAATATTAGATTATTATACAAATACTCCATCATACATAGTAGGATTACAAGTAAATGAGACTATAGTAGATGCAAAAGAAGATGAGTCTTTATATGATAATGCAAAAGGATTTACAAATTTTGCAGCACCTGGTGCAGATAGATTTAAAATAGAATTGCCACTAGTAAAAAAATTATTAGATGATACATCAGATTCTAATTTTGTAGAAATTTTTAGAGTCGTAAATGGAAAAGTAAAAATAATAGAAAATAAAAACGGTACTAGCAATACTTTAAGAGATTATCTTGCAGAAAGAACTTTTGATGAATCTGGACACTATTTAATAGATGATTTTAATATAAATTTAGTTGATTCTTTGAATAATAGGATTGATAGTGACGGTTTATACTTAGAAAATGAATTGACAGAACAAGGAAATGTTCCTTCTGATGATTTGATGTGTGTTCAAGTATCTCCCGGAAAAGCCTATGTTGCTGGATATGATGTAGAATTGCCATCTTCTTATACAATCGATATTGATAAACCAAGAAGTACTCAAACAGTAAACTCTCAAAAAATTCCATTTCAAATGGGAAATCTTTTAAGAGTTAATAATGTTGAGGGTGCTTTAAAAGAAAACGAAAAGATTAATCTAGTTTCAGAATTTAAAGCAGAATCTGGAATATCTACAATAGGACAAGCAAGAGTATATTCATTTAATTTAACAGATTCTGCATATTCCAATGAATCCACATCTTGGGATTTATATTTGTATGATGTTCAAACATATACAAATATAACTTTTAATAGATCTGTAACTGCTTCTGAAATTCCAACTTCTTCATACATACAAGGAAGAAGCAGTGGAGCAAGTGGATATATTGTTTCTTCAGGATCAACAACAAATTTAAATCTCAGTCAAACTTCAGGAACTTTTTCTCAAGGTGAGCAATTATCTGTCAATGGAGTAGATTTTCCACTAACAGTTTCAGATTCTGTGGTTTATGGAATTAAAGATATTAAATCCGTTTCGCAGTCAGGGGTTTCTGGATTTGCAAGTTTTTCTGCAAATTCAATTCTAGATACTAAAAATTTTTCCAATGGAATTAGTGAAGTTAATATAAGTTCTGGTACAGTTACAAGTCCAGGAAAATTATTTTCAGGTGTTAATATTGGAGATATTGTTCAAGTAATAGATGGTGGAAATTTAAAATATAATAAAATCGATACAATTTCTTCAAATTTATCTTCATTTACAATATCCGGAATAACCACTGTCACAGGAGTATTTGATGGTGGGTTAATAAGTAATGGGAATTATAATGCACAATTAAAAATTCCAGAATTAAAAAATAATGAAAATGCATTTCTTTATGCAAAACTTTTGGAAGATGATATTTCTTCAGTAAATCTCTCTAGTTCTGAATTAACAATATCACAACAAATAGCAGGAGAGAGTACAGATGTTAGTGGAACACTAACTTTCAACTTATCAAGTATATCTGGAATTGATAATGCATCTTTCGAACTTTTTGATCAAGAAAGGTATTCTGTACATTATGCCAATGGAGGAATTGGCACTATAACTTCAGATAGATTTTCAGTAGACCTTAATACTAATACAGTAACAATTATAGGATTGTCTACTAATCAGTCTAATGTTGTCGTAAATACAACTCTTAATAAAAATAATATTCAAAGTAAAATTAAAGAATATCAAAAAAGTGCTGTTAAGATTGTAAATCTTTCAAGATTAGTAAGATCTGGAGCAGCAACTAGTGATTCTATAAATGATGGTCTTGTATACAGTCCATATTATGGTCTTAGAGTTCAAGACGATGAAATTTCTTTAGATGTCCCCGATGTATCTGAAGTGATAGCAGTTTATGAGTCAACAAATACATTAGATCCAGTATTGGATAAGATTGAATTTTCTTCAATCTCAAATGTAGATTCTAATGCAATAATTGGTGAAAAAATTATTGGATCTGATAGTGGGGCAGTTGCTAGAGTAGTTTTAAATTCTTCTTCTACACCTTCTGTTCCGGTAAATAATATTGGAATAGTTTACTTGAATGAGGAAACTTTTTCTTTAGATGAAGAGGTTACTTTTTCCGATTCAAATATTGTTTCCAATATAAAAAGAATTACTACCGGAAGTTATAAGAATATAACTAATGCATTTTCACTAGATAAAGGTCAAAAAAGTCAATATTATGATTACTCAAGAATACTTAGAACTAATAGATCTGTACCAGAAAGAAAACTTCTGATTGTTTATGATTATTATAAAGTTCCTTCTTCAGATAATGGCGATGTATTTACTGTATTAAGTTATGATTCTGACAGATTTTCTGATGATGTCCCTACGATAGGTACACAAAATGACAGAGCATCAGATGTTCTTGATTTTAGACCTAGAGTACAAAATTTTGATGTAAGTACTGCAACATCTTCCCCTTTTGCTTTTGAATCTAGAGTATTTAACTCCAATTCAATTAAATATAATTTAAAACCAGAAGAATCATCTACAATTGGATATAGTTTTTATCTGCCAAGAATTGATAAAGTATATCTTGATAAATTTGGAAATTTAATTGTAGATAAAGGTATTCCTTCAAAAGATCCGATTGCACCTCTTAATGGTGATGAAACTTTGATGGATCTAGCTGAAATAACACTTCCATCTTATTTGTATAATATTGAAGATGCTAATATTTCCATTTCTGATAATAGAAGATATACGATGAGAGATATTGGTGATTTGGAGGAAAGAATAGAAAGTGTTGAAAGATTAACTTCACTTAGTCTTCTTGAAATAAACACAGAATCTTTAAGAATTGAAGATTCTGATGGAAATAATAGATTTAAATCTGGATTTTTCGTAGATGATTTTAATGATATTACTTTATCTGATGAAAATTTAACTAATGCAACAATTTCAGATGGTGTTTTAAGACCTAGAATTATATCAAATTCTCTACAATTAACACCTATTCCTGCCACAGAAATAGCAGAAGACAAACTGGATTTATCCGAAAACTTTGAATTATTGGATCCAAATGTCCAAAAAACCGGAAATGTAATTACACTTAAGTATAATTCAGTTGGATGGATTGAACAAAAATTAGCAACTAGAGTAGAAAATGTAAATCCATTTAATGTAATTGAATATACTGGTAGTATTACATTATTACCTAGTTCTGATAATTGGACTAGAACAATTTCACTTCCTACATTAACATTCAATAGATTCTCTAGTTATCGTGGAAGATGGAGACATAGTTATTTTGAGTATCGACATTACAGAACAAACTATAGATATGGTTATTACAGATATAGGTATTATAGACCTTACTATTATTACTATAGAAGACCTTATTATTCATATTATTCGTATTATTCTTACTATCGTTACGGATCATATTACTATTATCCCTACGGTCGTTATAGGTATTATTCTAGATATAGACGTAGGTATCTATATTACTACCCCTTCTACAGACCAATTACTAGAAACATTATTGTTAGTTCAGTAGCTGAAAAGTATATTAGATCCAGAAATGTTTCTTTCTTTGGAGAATCTTTCAAACCATTCACGAGACACTATGCATTCTTTGATAGTCATAGCAATATTGACATAATTCCAAAATTAGTAGAAATTTCTAATAGCAAAACTTTAGAATCATTTGGATCTCGAAGATCTTCATTTTCTGTAGGAGAAACTATTAATGTTTATTTTGCAAATAAAAAGATAGGTAGATTTAGACTTGCTTCCTCAAATCATAGATCCGGAATTTTTAATTCTCCTGATAAAATTTATACTAATAATCCATATTTTAGAGAAGAATCTATTCCTTCGTCATATAGTCAATCATCAAAAACTATTAATATAGATTTGGTTTCATTATCTACAGAATCTCAAGGAAACTTTTTTGGATATCTTAAAACAGGTGCTAAAATAGTTGGTCAAAGTAGCAAAGCAATTGCTTATGTTAAAGATTTAAGACTAGTTTCTGATGTTGATGGAACAGTATTTGGTTCATTCTTTATAAAAAATCCATATTCTAGTATAGCACCAAATCCTAGAATTTTAACTGGCAAAAAGACTTTCAAACTTACAAGTTCCAAAAATAATGTAATGGAAATTCCTGGAAGCAGTAGTAATTCTTTTGGTGATACAACATATACTGCGGAAGGAATAACTCAATCTAGAAGAACTGTTGTTACAACAGTAAGAAGAGATCCTTTGGCTCAATCCTTTACTGTCGGTAAGGATATTCAAGCACCTAATTTTAATGGTCAAAATGATGATGATAATGGAGCATATCTAACTGCCGTTGATATATTTGTTGCAAATAAACCAACAGGAAATGAACCTCTAATTGTTGAAATAAGAACAGTTGAATTAGGAACTCCAACATTAACACTTTTAGGTGAATCTGTAACATTATATCCTGAAGATATTAATATATCTTCAAATGGAGAAATTGCAACAACAGTTACTTTCAATTATCCAATATTCTTATCACCAGGAAAAGAATATGCTTTAGTTCTCCTTGCACCAACATCAGATAAGTATGAAGTATGGACTGCAAAGATTGGAGAAGATACTGTAAATCCTAATACTTCTGGATCTACTAGGTATACAAAGCAATTTGCAGTTGGTAGTTTGTTTAAATCTCAGAATGGTTCTATTTGGACTCCGGAACAAGAATCAGATCTGAAATTTAAACTTTATAAAGCACAGTTTACTTCTAATACTGGAATAGCATTCTTTGGAAATCCACCTTTAGGTGAATCTAATGATTATATTAAAATTTTGGAAACTAATGCCATAAGTACATTTCCTAAAGCAGCAGTAATTGGAATTACTACTGTTCCCACAGGTAATTCATTAATTGATACTCTTTCACCAGGAAGAAAAATTTTTGGATCGATTGAAGGAAGTTCGGCAAACATTATTTCTACTGGATGTTCTGTTTCAGCAGTATCAATTGATAATGGTGGAGAAAATTATCAAGGTCAAACAGATGTTTCTACAAAATCAATTGTAGGTAATGGAAGTGGATTAAAACTTAACTTTAGTGTAAGTGGTGTTGGCACAATAAACTCAGTGTCTATTACAGATCCGGGAGTTGGATATGCTGTTGGTGATATAGTTTCAATAGATAATAGTGATAGTTCCTTTACTGGTGTTGGTGGTGTCATAACTATTTCAGAAATTGCTGGTATAGACACTTTATATGTTACAAACGTTCAAGGTGAACTGGGTTCCGGAAAAGCATTTCAAGTTGGTATTGGTTTAAGTTATGCTGATACAGAATCTACAAAAGTTTCTTTAGGTTCTACAGTCATTACTAGATTGATTGAAGGAACAGGAGTAGAATCTGGCAATTATTTGCAGGTAAATCATTTCAATCATGGAATGTTTGCTAATAATAATAAATTAAAAATTTATGATGTTGAATCTGATGTCAGTCCTACAATTTTAACTGAAACTTTATTATCTACAAATACAACAACAATTCAAGTTGAAGATTCTTCAATATTTGAAACTTTTGAAGGTTTTGCAGTTGATGGAAGCAATTTAGGTTATGTCAGAATTGGTGATGAAATAATTTCTTATAATTCAGTTACTTCAAATCAGTTATCTATACAAAGTAGAGGAGTTGAAGGAATTATTGAAGATCATGACATTAATTCTCCAATAAGTAAATATGAATTTGTCGGAATGTCATTAAGAAGAATTAATGGAGTAACATACGACATTTCAGATGTTATAATTTCTGCAGACCAATATTTTATTGAAATTGATAGATCTTCTAATGGATTGAATCGATCTTCTGATAGCACACTTCCACAAGTATCTTTTTCGAGTCAAATTCAAGGTGGTGGATCTCAAATAAGAGCAACTGAAAATATTACCTATAATAGATTAACTCCTAAATTTGATATAAATTCTCCAGGAAAAGAAACATCTGTAACTGGTGTTATTAGGACAACAACATCTACTAGTATAGATGGATCAGAAACATCATTCGAATTACTAAATGAAGTCGAACCTATTTCTTTAGATGGAAATAATGAATTAAGTTCTTTTAGAATGATATGTTCTAGAGTAAATGAGTTAAATCAAAATGCATTTGATAATGTATCAGGAAGAAGATCATTTACTTCTGCTTTAACATTAAGTACTACTGATGAAAATCTTTCTCCAATCATTTTCTTAAATGATTCTACAGTAGAGTTTTCTTCAGACTTCTTAAATGCACCCGTAGATAATTTTGAATTAAGTTCTTTAGTTGGTTCTTCGCAAAATGACCCACATGCTGCAATTTATGTATCTAATGTAACAACTCTTTCTAAACCAGCATCTTCTTTAAAAGTCATTTTAACTGCATATAGACCTTTTTCCTCTGATATTAGAGTTCTTTATAATTTAGTGAGAGATGATTCTTCAGAAGTTCCACAAGAATTTGAATTATTTCCAGGATTTGAAAATCTAAAGTCCTCTTCAGATGGAAATTTAGAAGTTATAGATCCCGTATTAAATAATGGAAGGGAAGATGTTGAAGTTCCTGCAAGTTCAGATGGACAGTTTTTGCAATATGAATTCACTGCAAATGATCTTCCAGATTTTAGTGGATTTGCAATTAAAATTATCATGGCAGGAACAGATCAATCAAATGCCCCAATTATTAGAGATCTGAGAGCAATTGCAGTGAAATGAAAAAATTAGTAAAAGTTAAAGACCATCCTCATCTTTATAGAGATGAGGAAACTGGTTCTATCGTAAATTGCGATACTATCAGTTATAATCAAAGAATTAACAGAATTAATTCTAAAGAAGCACAAAAAAAAGAAATTGATGACATGAAAAATGATATTCAGGAAATAAAAAATTTACTCAAAGATTTTTTAAGCAAATAAACTGCCACCAATAATTCATATAAATATTTAAGAGATATATTAGCATCATACAATAATGGCGGTTTATGTATCAAATATTGTGATTGAACAAGGATATGATTTTAATGCTTCTTTTCAATTAGAAGATACTAGAACTAATTCTCCATTGTTATTGGATAATGTTTCTGCAGAATCGCAATTGAGAAAGCATACTGGAGCATCTACTTCGGTTTCATTTGCATCAACGATATCGAATTCGGAAGAAGGTATTGTGTCAATATCATTGACTGCTGCTCAAAGTGTTAATCTAAAACCTGGAAGATATGTTTTTGATGTAAAACTCATAAGTTCCGGCGCAGAATATAAAGCTGTAGAAGGTGCAGCACTAATAAGAGGGGGAGTCACCAGGTAATGCCTAGTATTAACGATAGAATTGGTTCGCAGAATGTAATACGTGTTTTATCCAACTCCTCTGCTCCACCAACAAAACTTATTAATTTAAGTGATGTAGATAGTACTCTAAAAACTAGAGACGGTATGATCCTTGTATGGGATCTTGCCACAGAAACATTCTATATGACGGATACGATTGATTCGTCATCCCTTAATATTACTGGTATTGTTACTTTTTCAAATTCTACTAATTCTACTGCTCCAACTAACGGCGCTTTAGTTATTGATGGAGGAATTGGAATTGGTAAAGCAGTTAATATTGGTGGAGATATATCAGTTGCTGGATTATCAACATTTTCATCTAATGTTGATATAAATGCTTTTGTTGATATTCTTTATAACTTAAATGTACAAGATTCAGTAACAATTGAAGATAATTTGAGAGTTGGTGGTATAACAACTCTCACAAGTGGAGTAGATAATATTTTAGGAAATCCAGATACTGGTTCTCTTCAGATCGATGGTGGAGTTGGAATTAATAAAAACCTAACAGTTGGAAATGGTTTTTATGTTCAAGGCAATTCCGAATTTGTGGGTGATGTCATATTCAGAGGAGGCACAATTGGAATTGGCGATTCCACTGGTGATGATATTGATGTTATAGGAGAATTTGTATCCAACTTAGTTCCAGATGTTGACAATACTTATGATATTGGTATCACAACACAAAGATGGAGAGATGGAAAGTTTTCTGGTCTAGTAACTACAACTAACTTATATGTTGCTGGAATATCTACTTTTGATGGGAGTTTAGATTTTAATGGCAATATCGATATTGAAGGTAATGTAATAATTACTGGATTTGCAAGTGTTACTGAAGGTTTATATTATGATGCTGATGATTATGATGGACCAAATGGAATTGCTTATTTCGATGATACTGGAAAACTGATTGGTGCTGCCAGTACAGAAAATGCAGTTACAGAAACATTTTTTGTTCTAACTACAACTGCAGTGGGAATTCCAACATGGACTTCAGTAATTGATGGAGGAATATTCTAATGGCAAAACCTAATACTAGACAAGAACTTGTCGATTATTGCTTAAGACAACTTGGAGCACCAGTACTTGAAATAAATGTTGCTGATGAGCAAGTTGATGATTTAGTGGACGATACTATTCAATATTTTAATGAGAGGCATTATGATGGTGTTGAGAAAATGTATCTTAAGTATAAAATTACTCAAGATGATATTGATAGAGGAAGAGCAAAAGGAACAAATGGAATAGGTATTGTAACAACAACGGGAACTTCAAATATTGTTGGTTTCGGAACAACAACGTTTAATTTTTACGAAACTTCAAATTATATTCAAGTTCCAAACTCCGTTATAGGGGTAGAAAAAATATTTAAATTTGATACTAGCACAATCTCTGGAGGAATGTTTAGTATTAAATATCAATTATTTTTAAATGATCTTTATTATTTCAATTCAGTTGATTTGTTGACATATGCAATGACTAAATCTTATTTGGAAGATATTGATTTTTTACTGACGACAGAAAAACAGGTAAGATTTAATAAAAGGCAGGATAGATTATATCTAGATATTGATTGGGGAGCACAATCTAAGGATACATATCTTGTTCTTGAATGTTATCGAGCACTTGACCCAGAAAGTTTTTCTCAAGTTTATAATGATAGTTTTGTTAAAAAGTATCTTACTGCATTAATAAAAAAACAGTGGGGACAAAATTTAATCAAGTTTCAAGGTGTAAAACTTCCTGGTGGAATTGAATTAAATGGTCGTGCAATATTAGAAGATGGACAAAGAGATTTAGAAGATATCAAACAGAGAATGTCCACCGAATATGAACTGCCACCTCTAGATTTTATTGGATAATTATTATGGCATTAAATCCGTTTTTTCTTCAAGGATCTACAAACGAACAATTTCTTGTTCAAGATATAATCAATGAGCAATTAAAAATTTATGGTATAGAAGTTTATTACTTACCAAGAAAAATTTTTAAAACTGATAATATAATTCGTGAAATACAATCCTCCAAATTTGATGATAGTTTTCTGATAGAAGCATATCTGAATAATTATGATGGATATGCTCCTGATAGTGATATCATGACTAAATTTGGATTAAGATTGAAAAATGAAATAAGTTTAACCATATCAAGAGAAAGATATGAAGAATTTATTGCTCCATTTCTAGAAGGTATTAGTGCAGGTATTCGGGACGGTATAATTACGGACTATGATTTTGCAGATTTAATCACAAGACCAAAAGAAGGAGATTTAGTTTATTTTCCTCTCGGAGAAAGATTATTTGAAATTAAGAGAGTAGAATCAGAAAAACCTTTTTATCAATTAGGTTCAAGTTATACTTACGAATTGAGTTGCGAACTCTATGAGTATGAAAATGAACTTATTGATACTGCCATTGAAGAAGTTGACAATACTGTAGAAGACGAAGGATATATTACATCTATTGTTCTTGCTGGAATTGCTGTTACTGCCACTGCAACAGCAGGAATTTCTAGTGATTCAGTTAGTGAAATATTTTTGAATAATGATGGTAGTGGATATACTTCCACACCAACTGTAATATTTTCACCTCCTCCAAATGTATTAGCAGGAGGTTTTGCTGCTGAAGCAGTTGCAATAACAACTTCTGTATTAAATGTTCGTTCAATTCTCAGATTGGAATTAATTAATGGCGGATCTGGATATATAGAACCTCCAACAATTACAATAATTGGAGGTGGTGGAATTGGAGCAGCTGCTACATGCTCAATTGGAGGAACCCAATTTAGTATCAGTTCTCTCAGTATTTCTAATTCAGGATCTGGATATGCAACTACACCTGAGGTTATTATTAGTAGTCCTGGTATAGGTATTACTGCAACAGCAATTGCTAGAATTAATTCTAATGCGGAAATTGATTCTTTAAGAATACTAAATCCAGGAATTGGATACACACAAGCACCGGAAGTATCTTTTACTGGATTTTCTACCATTGGCATTGGAACATTTATATACAATGAAGAAGTTGTTGGTCAGACATCTGGTGTGACGGCTGTAGTTAGAGATTTCAGAATAGACATTGATACTAATACATTAAATCCACAGATTAATTTAAAAGTTTCACTAAATACAGGGAAATTCAGTGCGGGTGAAATTATTGTTGGATCAATCTCATCGTCTACATACGTTGTCAGGGAACATGATTTAGAAAGTTATGACAATCCATATGACAGTAACGAAGAAATAGAATTTGAAGCAGATAATATTTTAGATTTCTCAGAGTCAAATCCATTTGGTACTTATTAATGCTAGGAACATATTTTTATCACGAAATTATAAGAAAAACTATTATTAGTTTTGGAACATTATTTAATAATATCTTTATTAGACATGAAAAAAGTGACGGAAGTATTTTTGATGAAACAAAAGTTGGACTTTCTTATGGTCCAATGCAAAAGTTTCTTGCTAAAATTGAACAACAAAATCAGTTAACAAAATCTATTGCAATAACTCTTCCGAGAATGTCATTTGAAATGACTACAATTCAATATGATCCCCAAAGAAAAACCGGGATTACTCAAACATTTAAAACTTGTGATAAAGGAGGTAATATAAAAAAAGTTTATATGCCTGTTCCGTATAATATTGGATTTGAACTTAATATTTTTAGTAAGTTAAATGATGATGCCCTTCAAATTATTGAGCAAATACTTCCATTTTTTCAACCATCACTTAATTTATCTGTCGATTTAATCAGTTCTATTGGGGAGAAAAGAGATATTCCAATTATTCTTGATAGTATTGATTTTCAAGATGATTATGAAGGTTCATTTGAGGCAAGAAGGGCATTAATTTATACTTTAAGATTTACTGCTAAAACTTATCTATTCGGTTCTATTGCAGATACATCCGAGGGACTTATTCGTAAGGTTCAGGCAGATGTTTATGCCGATACTAATATAAAGACAGCAACACGTGAAATGAGATATACTGCTGTTCCTGACCCAATTGATGCAGAACCTGGAGATGATTTTGGATTTACAGAGAGTTGGGAAATTTTAGGAGACTCTAAAGATTATAGTCCTACTAGACAAGAGGATATTTGATTGTTATGAATAATTATGATTCCATAGATGAGGCTCTGAATATTGAGAGTGATATTGTCGAGTCAAAACCAATCAAAAAACCAGAGATTATAAAATCGAAAGATGATGATATAGAGAAAGATTATATCTATAGTCGTGCGAACCTCTACTCCCTCATAGAGAAGGGTCAGGAGGCAATCAATGGCATTATGGAGGTAGCAGGGGAAGGAGGCAGTCCAAGGGCATACGAGGTCGCAGGGCAGTTGATTAAGAGTGTTGCAGATACTACTGATAAGTTAATTGATTTACAAAAGAAACTTAAAGATGTAGAAGACGAGACTAAGAAGACTACAAACAATGTTACCAATAATGCAGTGTTTGTTGGATCGACATCAGAACTTCAAAAAATGTTAAAGCAAGGTTTTCTAAATAATAAAGAATAGACTACTTTTCAACGATGAAAAAGTGTAAGCAAGGATATTATTATTGTTATACGGATGAGGTTTGTAAACCTATTCCGAAGGGTTTAAGAGTAACTGCTAGATTTTCTGGTGGTGGAAAAGAACCAGAAGAGACTGGTATTGATGTTCCTACAAATGGTAATGGAGATGGAAATGGTGGAGATGGTGGAGGGGGAATGAGTGAGGGATCTCTTCACAAATGGTACAAAGGATCTAAATCAAAAGATGAAAAACCTGGTTGGGTAAATGTTCTTACGGGTGGAACATGTGCAAGTGATGAACCTGGTGAAGGAGTGCCAAAGTGTGTATCTCGTTCTAAATATGACAGTATGACAAAAGCAGAAAGAAAATCTGCAGCAAGAAGAAAGAAGACAGCAGATTCGGGACAGCAAGAAAAATCTGGTGGCGCAAAACCAACTTATGTATCAACCGATAAACCAAAAAAGAAAATGAAAAAAGAAGAAGTAGAGATTATTGAAGGAAAAGATAAGAAAGGTAAAGGCAGTGGAACGAAAGATGCCTGTTATAAGAAAGTCAAGTCTCGTTATTCTGTATGGCCTTCTGCATATGCATCCGGAGCACTTGTAAAATGTCGCAAAAAAGGTGCTGCTAACTGGGGAAATAAGTCAGAGTCTGTAGAGTATTCTGATTGGAGAGACGACTTCAAGGCAACTGAATATGAGTTCATTGATATTATCAAAGCAGAACCTTTGATTTCTGAGTCACCGAGTTTTGAAATTAAAAAAAATGATGAAGTGCAAGGTCCTGAAGTACCAAAAGAAAAACAATGGAATGCTGGACCTGCATCCCGAAGAGCAAAAGAGGGTATAGATAGACTTAAAAAGAAATTAAAAAAAGAAGAAGTCGAAACTGTTGATGAACTAAAGTGTTGGAAAGGTTTTAAGAGAAAGAAAGGTTCTGTTCCAGGTGCAAAGGGATCTTGTGTAAAAGCACATGCAGAACTGGAAGGTGAGCAGATTGAAGAAGAAAAGGAAGAATCCAAAATCGACGGTAGCAATCTAAAAAAACTTGCAGCAAAAGCAGTAAGAAGAGTCGATGCCGATGTTGATGGTGATGTTGATACTGATGATATGAAGTCCTCAGAGACTGGTGAGTTTGTTCCTTCACCTGATGGTAAGAAACTAAAACCAAAGGTAAGATTTGAAGGTGCTTCAGATTGGAGAAGTGAACTTGATGAAGGATGGAAAAGTGCTATTGCTGGTGCAGGGGTTGCCGCTGCTCTGATGTCTCAGGGTGGTCAAAAAGCACCCGATAAAAAAACAACAACATCTCCTTCCCGTTCTAATACAGAAAGAGTTTCAAAAACTACACAATCAAAAAAATTAAGTCCAATGGACAAGTGGAGAAAAAATCATCCTGGATTAGCAAAAAAATCTGATAACCCCCCAGAGTTTACAAGAAAAAAATTAAGTCCTATAAACAAAGATTGGGCAAAAGCAAATCCTGGATTAGCAAAAAAATCTGATAACCCCCCAGAGTTTAGAAGAAAAAAATTAAGTCCTATAAACAAAGATTGGGCAAAAGCAAATCCAAAATTAACAGAAAAAGAAAAAAATAATAGAAGTAAACTTGGTGAAGCAATTGATAAGTCTAAGATGAAGTGTAATTCACCAAAAGCACAAGCAGTTGGTGATTCGCAAACTGGAAAATCACATGTTGTTAAGGCATGTGAAGGTGGTAAAGAAAAAATTATTCGTTTTGGTCAAAGAGGGGTAAAAGGTTCTCCAAAAAAGGAAGGTGAGTCAAAAGAATATGCATCTCGTCGCAATAAATTTAAGAAAAGACATGCTAAAAACATTTCTATAGGAAAAATGTCTGCGGCATACTGGTCAAATGAGGTTAAATGGTAAAGAATATGAAAAACTTTAAACAATTTCTTTCAGAAAGTATCACTATTAATGGTGATTTTAATGGAACTCTCAATGTAGGAGGTTCCGAACCACAACAACAGCAGGAAACTTATTCTGCAGATATTGTGTGGGAAGGTAAGATGTATCGTTTGGAAGTAGAAGGTAAGATACTTTCAAAGAAAGAACTTGCCGAACAAATTCAAGGAGAATATC
>Ga0233444_10000998_pt1 | contig 33691 bp, 36 predicted proteins | sample SI_124_October20_6_FD_182792 | JGI IMG/M metagenome (GOLD analysis project Ga0233444, IMG submission 182792) | Seawater microbial communities from Saanich Inlet, British Columbia, Canada - SI_124_October2016_10_MG | ecosystem: Environmental > Aquatic > Marine > Inlet | place: Canada: British... | reverse complement strand
TACTTCAAATTCCTTTTTATCTTTTCCATCTTTGGAAGTCCATTTAACTTCCATCTTTCCTTTACCTGGAATTAAAAAATCGGTCGCACGGTATTGATCCCCAAAAGCATGTCTTCCGATAACAATTGGCTGTGTCCAACCCGGAACTAGTTTTGGAACATTTTTACATATAATAGGTTCTCTAAAAACTGTTCCACCTAATATGTTACGAATAGTTCCATTAGGAGATCTCCACATTTTTTTTAGTTTAAACTCTTCTACTCTAGCTTCATCTGGAGTAATCGTGGCACACTTAACACCCACACCATATTGTTTAATTGCATTTGCAGCATCTACAGTAATTTGATCATCAGTCTTATCTCTACTCTCCATGCCAAGATCATAATATTTTAAATCTATATCAAGATAAGGCTTAATAAGCTTATCTTTAATAAATGACCATATAATTCTAGTCATTTCATCGCCATCTAGCTCAACAACTGGGTTTTTAACATTAATTTTTGCCATAAAATATAGATTGATTAACTGTGATTTTTATACATATTAAGAAAAAATTATCAAACTATAAATTATGTTTAACACAATTTTTCCAAAGATACACAAAGAAGGTTATAAATTTTTAGCTATTTCAATTCTATGTACATTTATAGTTTTGCTGTTCTCAAAATTCTTGGGATTTGCATTAATATTAATAACAGTATGGGTTTACTATTTTTTTAGAGATCCAGAAAGATACTCAATAAATGATGACAGTTTTTTAGTGAGCCCAGCGGATGGTTTGATTACAGATATTTCAGAAAGATCAGGACCAGAAGAGCTAAGTTTAGAAAACACTTCATATACACGTATAAGTGTTTTTATGAACGTATTTAATTGTCATGTAAATAGAGTTCCAGCATCTGGAAAAGTAGAAGAAATTTATTATAAATCAGGAAAATTTTTTAATGCCTCTTTAGATAAAGCCAGTGAAGAAAATGAAAGAAATTATTTTAAAATAAAATTAAAAAACGGTGAAGAAATTATAATTGTTCAAATTGCTGGATTAATAGCAAGAAGAATTGTTTGTGAAGTTGAACAAGGGCAAGATTTAAAACAAGGTGACAGAATTGGAATGATAAGATTTGGTAGCAGAGTTGATATTTATTTTAAGAATAAAAAAGTATTAGCAAAGTTAGGACAAAACTTAGTAGCAGGTGAAAGCTTATTAGCTTCTCAGTAATGGAAGAAAATAAAAAATTTAAATTAGTTTCGTCAAAAAAAACTAGATACATACTCCCAAACATTTTAACTCTAGGAGGAGTGTGCCTTGGTATAAGTTCTATAAAATTTTCAATAGAAGGTAACTATAGCTTAGCTGTGATATTAATTTTGTTTGCTGCTATTTTGGATGCACTGGACGGAAGAATAGCAAGAATGATCAAAGGAACTTCTGAATTTGGCAAAGAATTAGACTCATTAACAGACTTTGTAAGTTTTGGTATTGCACCTGTTTTTGTTTTATATTTTTGGGAATTAAGTAAATATGGTAGATTAGGTTGGGCTATAACCTTGATCTATTCAGTTTGCTGCGTTTTAAGATTAGCAAGATTTAACATAACAAAAATAGAGAATTCACAAGAATGGAAAAATAATTTTTTTGAAGGAGTACCATCGCCAGCTGGTGGATTGCTTATTTTAATGCCTTTAATATATGAATTGGCTAACATAAATTTAGGAATAGAAGTGAAAAATGTTACTCCCTATCTTACTGTTCTAGTAGCAATACTTCTAGTTAGTAAAATTCCAACTTTAGCTTTAAAAAAAATATCAATCTCTCCGAAGATAACTGTTTTTTTATTACTTATAATAGGAATAATTTTTATTTCACTTTTATTTTATACATTAGAAACTCTTTTAGTTTTTGGAGCTATTTACATTCTATCTATCCCAATAAGTTTTTTTATATACAATAATCAAAATAAAAAAAATTTAAAAAAAATATCTGATGAAGATCATGAAGATATTTTATAATGAAAAAATCAAAAAAAGTAAAAAAAAGCAATACTTGGAAAATCAAGCAACATAGAGACCCTTTTTTTAAAAAATCAAAGACATTAGGATATAGATCTAGAGCATCTTTTAAATTAATCGAATTAAATAAAAAATTTAGATTTATTAAAAAAAATAGTCTTCTATTAGACGTAGGATCTGCCCCAGGAGGTTGGTCTCAAGTTGCTAGCAGTATTATTACTAACGGAAAAATATTAGCTATAGATATTGAGGAAATGAAATTAATAAAAAATGTAAAATTTTTAAAAAGCAATATATTAGACCAAGATACAAAAGAAAAAGTAATAAAATATTTTGAAGATAAAATAGATATAGTAGTTTCAGATATGGCAGCAAACACTACAGGGAATAAGTCTTTAGACTCAATTAGAACTAATCAACTGTGCGCTGATATCATAAATTTTTCAAAAAACCTACTTAAACCCAAAGGTGTATTGGTCTCAAAACTATTTATGGGCGATGAGTTTATAGAGGTAAAAAAACTAGCTAAATCAATATTTAAAAATGTAAATTTTTTCAAACCAGAGTCAAGTAGAAGTGAATCTAAAGAAACTTATTTACATTGTGAGATTTTAAAGACTTTATAAATAAAAATAATTGTATATAAGTTTATATGGATGCAATTAAAGAAGCTTTAACATTTGACGACGTTCTAATGTTGCCAAGGTATTCAGCAGTTCTTCCCGCAAGCACAAATATTTCTCTAAGATTATCATCCAAAATTAATCTAAAGGTCCCTTTTTTGTCATCAGCAATGGATACAGTAACAGAATCTAATATGGCGATCGCCATGGCAAAAAAAGGAGGAATAGGAATAATACATAGAAATTTAAAAATTAAGGATCAATCGAAAGAAATAAAAAAAGTAAAAAAAAAAAATCTCTTAGTTGGCGCTGCTATAGGTACAAATAAAGAAGATATTGAAAGAGCAAGATCTGCGTTAGGTTGTGGAGCTGATTTAATAGTTATTGATACAGCTCATGGCCATAGTGCTAAAGTTATAAAAATTTTATCTAAATTAAAAAAAATCAATAACAAAATATTAATTTGTGCAGGAAATATTGCAACTGGAGAAGCCGCTATAGAATTATACAACTCTGGTGCAGACATAATAAAAGTCGGCATAGGACCTGGATCTATATGCACGACGAGGATGGTCGCTGGCATTGGAGTACCACAAATTTCAGCAATCATGGAAGTTAAAAAGGCTTTAAAAAAAAAGAAAGTAAAAATAATTTCAGATGGAGGAATTAAATTTTCTGGAGATATCGCCAAAGCGCTTGCAGCTGGAGCAGATGCCATAATGATGGGCTCAATATTTGCTGGAACAGATGAAAGCCCTGGAAAAAAATTTAAAATGAAAGGCAAAATTTACAAACAATACCGCGGAATGGGTTCAATAGGAGCAATGTCTTCGGGTTCTGCTAATAGGTATTTTCAAAAAAATTATAAAGACAAATCAAAATTTGTACCTGAAGGTGTAGAGGGAAGAGTAGAGTATAAAGGAAGTGTATCAAAAATTATTTATCAACTACAAGGAGGACTAAGATCATCGATGGGTTATATTGGAGCAAAAAATTTAGAGGAAATAAAAAAAAGAGCAAAATTTATTAAAATAACAAAAGCCGGTTTTTATGAAAGTATGGTACATAGTGTTGAAATGACTCAGAAAACAATTAATTTTAAATTATAATGAAAAAATTAATTAAATTAACTTTGTTTGTATTTTTTTTTATTAATCCAATACATGCAAAAACAGAATTTTTGGAAGAAGGAATAGATCTGTTTAACAATAAGAAATTTAGGGAAGCAAAATTTAAATTCGAAAAAGATATAGTTTTTAATCCTAAAAATGAAATATCTTATTTATATTTATCTAAAATATTTAAAAACTTAGAGAAGAAAAATTTGCAAGAACAAAATCTTAATACTGTTATTTTATTAAATCCAAAAAATGAAGAAGCACTATATATTCTTGCAAAACTTAAATTAGAAAATTCTGACTATAAGAAAAGTAAAGAATTAAATAAAAAATTAATTTCTTTATGTGAAAAATTTTGCAATGAAAGCAAAAAACTTCAAATTGAAATTGAGAATTTATCAAAAAAATAAATGCAATTTCGTAACGATAAAGACAAAATAATAATTATAGATTTTGGCTCACAGGTAACAAAGTTAATAGCTAGAAGAATAAGAGATTTAGGGGTCTATTCCGAAATCATTCAATCCAAAGATATCTTAAAAATTAAAGATTATAAAAAAATTAAAGGAATAATATTTTCTGGGGGTCCTTCAACAGTCACAACAAAAAAATTTGAGAGCGTTCCTATGCAAATATTAAAAAAAAATATACCAATATTAGGTATTTGCTATGGTTTACAGCTCATAACAAAATTATTTGGAGGTAAAATTAAGTCTACAAAAAAAAAAAGAGAGTTTGGGAGAGCTTTTTTAATTAAACGAAAATCATCATTGTTAATGAAAAATTTTTACACCTCAGAGAAAGCCGTATGGATGAGTCATGAAGATGCTGTTACTAAAATGCCAAAAAATTTTGAAGTAGTAGCTTCAACCAAAGAGTCAAAGTTTACTGTAATTGAAAATAAAAAAGAAAAAATATACGGAGTTCAATTTCATCCAGAAGTAACACATACGCACAATGGAAACAAAATATTCAAAAATTTTATATTTAGTATTTGTAAAATTAAAAAAGAATGGAATATATCGACCCAAAAACAGCAATTAGTAAATGATATTAAAAAAATTGTTAAAAAAGATAGAGTTATTTGCGCTTTATCAGGTGGGGTTGATAGTAGTGTTGTTGCATTATTAATTAATAAAGCTATAAAAAAAAATCTTATTTGTATAATGGTAGATACAGGGTTAATGCGAAAAGATGAATTCAAAGATACATATAAAACTTTTAAAAAGAAGTATAAACTTAACGTAAAAGTAATAGATGCTTCAAAAATATTTTTAAAAAAACTGTATAACGTTTCTAATCCTGAAAAAAAAAGAAAAATAATAGGAAAGCTTTTTATAAAAGTTTTTGAAAAAGAGTCAAAAAAATACAACAAAATAAAATTTTTAGCTCAAGGAACACTCTATCCAGATGTTATTGAAAGTAAATCTTTTACAGGTAGTAAAACGTCAAAAATTAAATCACATCATAATGTAGGTGGTCTTCCAAAAAAAATGAATTTGAAATTAATTGAGCCTTTAAAAGAATTTTTTAAAGACGAAGTAAGAGTTTTAGGAAAATCATTAGGACTTATTGACGGAATAAATTACAAACACCCATTTCCGGGTCCTGGTTTAGGAATTAGAATAATTGGAAACATCACACCAGAAAAAGTTAAAATTCTTCAAGAAGCTGACTATATCTATATCAAAGAATTAATTAAAAATAATCTTTATGATAAAATATGGCAAGCTTATGCCGCTTTATTACCTATCAAAACAGTAGGAGTAATGGGAGACTCTAGAACATACGAAAATATATGTTTGTTAAGAGCTGTAGTATCTGAAGACGGTATGACAGCTGATTATTATAATTTTCCAAAATCTTTTTTAGATAATATTTCTAATAAAATAATTAATAATGTAAAAGGAGTTAATAGAGTGGTTTACGATATAACGTCAAAGCCACCTAGTACTATCGAATTAGAATAATGAATAAAAAAATACAAAAAATTTTATTAAAAAAAAATAAATCAAAAATAGTTTGTTTAACCGCGTATTCAAAAAGTATTGCTAAAATTTTAGATAATTTTTGCGATGTGATTCTAGTAGGAGATTCTATGGCAAATGTTTTATATGGGTTAAAAAATACTCATACAATAACTTTAAAAAATATTATTCAACATACTTTAAGTGTAAAAAAAGGAATTAATAAATCTTTACTAGTCGTAGATATGCCCAAAAATACTTACAAGAATTTCAGAGAAGCAGAAAAAAATGCTAAATTGATTATTAATATGACTGGCTGTGATGCAGTAAAACTAGAAAGTAATAATAAAAATTTTAAGATTATTGAAAGATTAGTAAAAAATAAAATTCCAGTAATGGGTCATATTGGATACACACCACAGTTTAAAAATAAATTTAAAGTAGAAGGTAAAACAAAAGTAGAAGCAAATAAATTATTAAAAGAAGCTTTAGAAATACAAAAAGCAGGTGCTTTCTCACTAGTGCTTGAATGCATAGCACCTAAAACTGCCAAGTTTATAACTACAAAAATTAAAATTCCAACTATTGGTATAGGCTCATCCTCTCACTGTGATGGTCAAATTCTTGTAACAGATGATATGCTTGGTTTAAGTGGTTTTTACCCCAAATTTGTTAAAAAATACGCTAACTTAAATAGAATAATTGAAAAAGCTGTAAAAAAATATACTAGAGATGTTAAATTAAAAACTTTTCCTACAACTAAGAATTTTTTAAATGGAACAAAGCACAGAACCTAAAATAGAATTAAAAAATAAAATAATTTATTTTTTTAATAAAAATAAATTAAAGGTAATTGTATTTTTAAGTATTTTTACAGTAATATTAATTTCACTCACGTTTATAGAAATCAACAAAAAAAAACAAAATAGTTTGATTGCAGAAAAATATGTAGAAGCTGGTTTGCTATTCAATTTAAATAAGAAAGTTATTTCAAGAGAATTGTATGAAGAAATTATCTTAAGCAAAAATCAGTTTTATTCAATATTAGCTTTAAATACCATAATAGAAAAAAATTTAATATCAGATTCCAAAAAAATTTTAGAATATTTTAAATTTGTAGAAAATTCTTTAGATGACGAAGATCAAAAAGATATTTTAATTTTTAAAAAATCATTATATTTAATTAAAGCTAAAAATTTGCAAGAAGGCAGAAAATTATTAAAAAAATTAATACAAAAAAAATCGAAATTTAAAAAATTAGCTGAAAAAGTTTTGATAGAATAAAAATTAAAAGATGAAATTATTTTATTTAGTAATAATTTTTATTTTTTTTCAAAATTGTTCTTTTGATAATAAGACGGGAATTTGGAAAAATGAAAATCAAACTTTAAATCAAGATAATGATATATTTAAAGAATTTGATACTTTATTAACATCCAGTGAAACTTTTAATAGAATAGTTCCAATTCAAAAAAATTTTAGATTTAAGTTAGATAAACCTAAAAAAAATTTTAAATGGAATGATATTTTTTTTGAAAAAACGAATAATTTATCAAATATAAAATATAATAATTTAAATGAACTTTTATTTAAAAGCAAAAAAATATCAAAGCACAAAATTAGCAATTTTATACTATTTGATAATAATTATTTATTAGTAAATGATATTAAAGGAAACTTAATAAGTTTTTCGTTTAATGAAAAAAAGATAATTAATAAATTTAATTTTTATAAAAAAAAATACAAAAAAATAGATAAAATATTAAATTTTATAGTCGATGAAGGTATAGTTTATGTAGCAGATAATATTGGATATTTGTACGCCTTAGATTATAAAAAAAATTCATTATTATGGGCAAAAAATTATAAAATACCATTTAGGTCTAATATTAAAATATTAGAAGAAAGGCTTGTTGTTGCCGACCAAAATAATACTTTACACTTTGTTGACAAACGAAGTGGTGAAAATTTTAATTCAATTCCAACTGAAGAAACTTTAGTTAAAAATAATTTTATTAATAATTTATCTGCAAATGACAATCTTATTCTTTTTTTAAATACCTATGGCTCTTTGTATGCAATAAATCGAAAAACTATGAAAGTAATTTGGTTTTTAAATTTAAACCAGTCATTAGATTTAAATCCAAGTAATTTGTTTTTAGGCAATCAAATAATTAATTATAAAAATAAAATTGCAGTTTCATCAAATTTTTATACATATATTCTGGATGCAACAACTGGTTCCATAATTTATAAATTTAAGTTTTCTACCTTGATTAAGCCTGTTATTTTAAATGACTATTTATTTGCTATAAGTAAAAATAACTTATTAATTTCTCTTAATTTAAAAAATGGTAAAATAATTTATTCATATGATATAAATGAAGAAATTTCGAATTTTTTAAATACAAAAAAAAAAGAAATCCAGATTAAAGATATTTTGATTGCAAATAATAAGATATTTATCTTTTTAAATAATTCGTATTTTTTAAAGTTTAATATCAGTGGTAAACTTGAAAATGTGAATAAATTACCGACTAAAATCAATACACAACCAATACTTATTAATGGCTCATTGCTATATCTAGATAATAAAAACCAAATTTCTTTGGTAGATTAATTATTGGATTTTCCACTCAGAAGTGACAACTGCTTAATTTTAAAACCTTGTAATTTGTCGGCTGGTTTTATTGGATAATCACCAGTAAAATAATGATCACTAAATTGAGGATAAGAAGAATTTCTACTTTCTCCAACTAAGGCTTGATAAAGTCCGTCTAAACTTAAAAATTTTAGACTTTTAGCTTTTATGTGCTGACACATTTCTTGGGAATTTTTCTTATAAGCTAGAAGTTCCTCTTTTGTAGGCATATCAACGCCATAATAATCTGGGTATTTGATTTCAGGACAAGCTATTCTTACATGAACTTCTTTAGCGCCACTTTCATAAAGCATTTTAACAATTTTAAAACAGGTTGTTCCTCTAACAAGCGAGTCATCAATTAGTATTATAGATTTATTTTTAACAATTGATCTGGTTGAACTAAGTTTCAATTTAACACCTAAACTTCGTATATTTTGAGTTGGTTCAATAAATGTTCTTCCGACATAATGATTTCTTATTAAACCTAGTTCAAATTTTTTTTTTGATTGTTCTGCATAACCTAAGGCTGCCGGTACCCCAGAGTCTGGAACAGGTACTACAAAATCAGCCTTTAGATCAGTTTCTTTTGCCAACTCTGATCCTAAATTTTTTCGAAATTCGTATGCACATTTACCTGCAATCAGACTATCAGGCCTTGCAAAGTAGATGTATTCAAAAACACAAGGCCTTGATTTTTGTTTTGGAAATGGTTTTATAGATTTAAGTTCTTTATTTTCAACAATAACTATTTCACCATTATCAACTTCTCTTACAAAAGTTGCTCCCACTATATCAAGAGCACAAGTTTCCGAAGCAAAAATATAAGAGTCATTCAGTTTACCTATTACTAAAGGTCTTATGCCAAATGGGTCTCTAACTCCAACTAGTTTTTTATTAGTCATTAAAACAAGAGAAAATCCTCCTTGAATTTGAAAAAGCGTATCAATTAATTTATCTGTAAATTTCTCTCTTTTTGATTTTGCAAGTAATTGAACAATAGTTTCAGTATCACTAGTAGTTCTAAAAATAGCTCCTTCTTTAACTAAAGATTCTCTCAATAGTAATGCATTAGTTAAATTCCCATTATGTGCGACGCTTAAACCACCAATATGCAAATCAGCAAAAAAAGGTTGAATATTTCTCAAAGAGGTTTCACCAGTTGTTGAATATCGGTTATGACCAATTGCAAAATTTCCTGGTAATTTTTTTAATGTACCTGTGTCTGTAAAATGATCACCCACTAAACCTTGTTTTTTTTCTGAATGATAATTTTTACCATCGAAAGAAACTATTCCACATCCTTCTTGCCCCCTGTGCTGAAGAGCATGTAAGCCTAGAGCAACTAATGTTGAAGCATCTTGATGATTTGAGATTCCAAATATTCCACATTCTTCTCTTAATTTATCTGAACTATATTTTTTCAATTTTTTCCTTAGTGTCTATGAAATCCTCGCTAGAAGGAAACTCTTCTATAAGAATTTCACTGCCTTTATTTATTAAGTTAAAAGTTAGAGCATCCTCAGCTGATATACCCCAATTTTGATAAGGGTAAAACCAATTAAAGACTGAAAATAAACATACTGAAACAATATATCCCTTAAAAAAACCAAATAAAAATCCAAATCCTTTATCTATTGGACCCACACCAGTCCAAGTTACAACTCTACTTAGTGATTTTCCTAAAAGAATAACAATGAAAAGTGTAAAAATAAAAATTGATATTCCTAAACCAACATTATTGATGAACTCAGACTCAACATAATCTTTTACAATAGGCTGAAACCGTGGAACTAATATTATAGTAACGATTGTTGAAATAACCCACTTTATAAATGACATTAAACTCAAAGAAAAACCTTTAAGCAAACATTGAACAACGCTATAAAATAAAATTATTAAAAAAATTAAATCAAAGAAGTTTAGATTGCCAAAAATTTTATAAATTTCATTGATCATTTAGTTATATTATTGATTTCATCTCCAAAGGGCTTAAGTATTAATATTAATTTTGGTAACAATGTTAAAACAGATATCATTGCCAGTAACATTGCTAAACCGGTGAATATACCAAAGTATATAGTTGGTATAAAATTAGATAATACTAATATAGAAAAGCCAAAAACAATTGTTATTGATGTGTTTAAAATTGCGACTCCTACAGTGCTGTGACATCTATCTAAAGTTTTGTTATAATTTTTTATTTTTTTGAATTCTTCCTTAAATCTATAAATGTAGTGAATACTATTATCCACTGCTATTCCAATAGTAATTGCAGCAATTGTTATAGTCATCATATCTAGCGGAATACCAATTAAACCTATTATACCAAGTATAAAAAAAGCTGCTATGAAATTAGGAACAACACCTATGAGAGATATTATAATATTTCTGAACAAAATAAAAAACATAAAAAATATTCCAAGCATAACTATTCCCAAAGTAAGTATTTGGGATTTAAATAGACTTTGTAATAAATTATTAAATAAAATTAAAACACCTGCTAATTTATATTCATCACGGCTTAAACCTAATTTTGTATTTAATTCAGAATTAATTTTTTTTATTAAATCGTTACGCTTCAAATCTTTTAATGAGTCCTTAATTCTTACACTTATCCTAGCTTCATCTTTATCCACTGAGATATAAGGTGTAACTATCTCTTTTTTTATGGACTCAGGGATTTTACTATACAGAACTGCTATTTCTAAACTTTGCAATTGTTTTTTATTTAAATCTTCAGCCACTCTTAAAATTGAACCAAAAGATAGAACTTTTCCAATTTCCGGTAAAGAATCTAAATAATCATGGACTTTAATAATTTTATCCATCTTATCACGTGTGAACCAGTATTTTGACTTATCATCATTGCCCTCATTTTCTTCATCCCATTCAGAAAATTCATCATCTTCACTAATTTCCTTTTTTTTAATTGGAAATTTTAAGATAATGTTTAGGGGAGTAGTTCCACCTAATTCTTCATCAATTTTTTTCATCCCTTTGTAGATTTCGGTTTCTTTATCAAAATAATTTATAAAGCTATTTTCAACTTCGAGTTTAGATATACCAATTAAACTTGAAAAAATTATTATCAATGTTGAACCAAAAATTAATATTTCATTATTTTTTGTAAAAGATGCTAGCGCATGTGTGATAATAGACTTCTCAGTATCTTTAATATTTAATTCATTTTCTGCAGAAAACAAATTAAGTAAAGATGGTAATAGTAAAAATGTTACTAGCAATGAAATCATTAACCCTAGAGTCATCATCCATCCAAAATCTATTATTGGCTTAATACCACTGAAGATCAAAGATAAAAATGCACAAATTGTAGTAAGAACTGTATAAAAAATTGGAAGCATCATTTTTTTACTAGCTTCTAGAATGACCTCATTTTTTGTTAAGTTAGGAAATTCTTTTTTTAATTGTAAAAATCTAACGGTTACATGTATGTTCATTGCCATATTTAAAATAAGCATTAAAGCAATAAAGTTTGAAGAAATTACCGTCACTTTCCACCCAATAATTCCTAATAAACCAATCATTATAATAACTGAGCTCGCACATCCTAACAAAGGTATTGTTACCCACTTAAAATTTCTAAATATCAACCAAAGAGTTAATATGATGAAGACAAAAACTCCAATTCCAAAAATTATTATATCGCTCTTAATAAAACTCATCATATCATCTGCAATCATTGGTATGCCTCCAAGGTGAATTTTAGCATTTTCAGCATATTTATTTATAACATCTCTTATTTCATTTATATTTTGATGATTTCTTATATTGTATAAATTTTTGTAATCTTCATATTCTTTGAGAAATTTCTTGTAATTAATTTTTTCCTCTTTTGATAATCCTGTTTCAATTTTTTGATTGATATATTTATCTTTAACTTTTATGTATTCTGCTAATCTTTCATCTTTTTTTAAATAAACGACAATACCTGATGTTTTTCCATCTTCACTAATGACATAATTTTTATAAATTGGACTATTTATTATTTCATTAAATCCTCTTTTTCTATCAATCTCAGGATAAGCTAAAGTTTTATAATTTTTTAGCCTCTCCATCAAATCTTCGTCAGTACTCTTTAAAAGAGGAACATCAATAACTGTGATGACGCTATCTACCCATGTGAGCTTTTCTATTTTTGATTTAAGTAATTGTAGGTTAAGAATTGTTTCTTTTTTTATAAAACTAGAAATTGGCGTATATGTTAAAACTAAAAAATCCTTTGAACCATATGTTTGATTGACTTCTCTTAAATATTTTAGGTCTGGATCTCCTTCAAGTAAAAGAGCATCTGATGAAGCATCTAAGTTAAAATTTTTTGCTTGATAAAGTGAAAAACCTATTACTAAAGTTAATAATAGAAGTGTAATTTTAGAAAAATCTATTACTATTTTTTTGTAAATATAAGTAAACATTGGGGTATTTCAGATATATCTTAATTTTTTAATAACTAAAGAGAAATTCAGAAAAAATTGCCTAATTATTACTTAAATCCTTAAATTTTGTATAAATTCCTTCAAACTCTACTTTAATAGTACCTGTTGGTCCGTGCCTTTGTTTACCTAAAATTATATCTGCCAGTCCGTTTACATCATTCATCTTTGATTGCCATTCTGCATGTTCAATCGAGCCTAATTTTGGTTGTTTATTTTCTAAATAATAAGCCTCTCTATAAACAAACATCACTACATCAGCATCTTGCTCTATAGATCCAGATTCTCTTAAATCAGATAAAAGTGGTTTCTTATCATCCCTAGACTCTACGGCTCTTGAAAGTTGCGATAAAGCTAAAACTGGAACTTTAAGTTCTTTAGCTAACGCTTTTAATCCCTGTGTGATTTCTGAAACTTCTTGGACTCTATTATCTCCCCTAGTATTGGAGCTGGGCGCTCTCATTAACTGTATATAATCGACTACAATTAAATTTAGTCCAAAAAGGCGTTTAATCCGTCTAGCTCTGTTAGACAATGTTGATATTGTAATAGCTGGAGTTTCATCGATATATAACGGTAAATTATAAATATTTCTTGAAGTTTCAATATATCTATTAATTTCGTTTTCAGTAACTTTTCCTCGTCTAATATCATCTGATTTAATCCGAGCTTGTTCAGATAAAATTCTAGTAGATAGTTGTTCAGAAGACATTTCTAGTGAAAAAAAAGCTATAGAAGATTTTTCCTGCCTACTCAAAAGATTTTGGGCTGCATGATAAGCTATATTAGTTGCTAATGCTGTCTTACCCATACCAGGTCTTCCAGCTAATATTATTAAATCAGATTTATGCAAACCACCCAGTTTTTCATCTAAGTCTGTTAGCCCAGTTGGCACACCAACTATTCCTTGGTCACTTTTCATCGCTAATGTTGCCATTTCAATTGTTTGGTCTAATGCTTCATTAAATTTAAGAAATGATTGCGAGAAACTTCCACGTTCAGCTAAATCAAAAAGAGATTTTTCTGTATTTTCAATTATATTTTCAGCATTCTGTTCTTGTGAGTTAGCATTTAAAGTATCAGATGATAATTGGTCAGAAATTTGCACTAACTCTCTTCTTAAATACATCTCATGGATAATTTTTGCGTAATCAACTGCTTGTTTAGATGAACCAGAAAATCTTGTAAGTTTTACAAGGTATTCTGTACCACCAACTTCATTCAACATATTATCTTTCTCAAAAAAATTTTTTAAAGTTATAGGATTAGCAATCATACCTTTATTATTCAGGCTCTCGATAACCTCGTAAATTTTAATATGAGCAGGATCATAAAAAGTAGAGGAGTTGATGATGGTAGAGATTTCATCAATTATGTCATTGTTTACTAAAATTGATCCTAATAAAGCTTGTTCTGCTTCTAAATTGGAAGGTTGCTTATTTTCTAAATTATTTTTGATAGATTTTATTTCTTTCACATAAACATATTAAGTTAAAGATAACCTGCATAAAGAAAAAAGTTACACACTATTTTTTAGTCTCTGTGGAAAAGTTATTTAGATTGTATTTTATCTATTTTAATGGTTATTTTTGCTTGAACTTCAGAGTGAAAATTTACTTGAGCCACAAATGAACCTAACTTATTTAAATCTTCTTTTAAAATAATTTGTGAAGGACTTACTTCTGCGTTCGCTGTCTCTTTAATTAAAGCAGTAATCTCTTTAGGCTTTATAGTTCCATACAATTCACCATTTTCTTTGCTTTCTTTATTAAATGTGAAAGTTTTATTTTCAATAAGTTTTGCAACTTCTTTAAATTTATTTTTTGACTCTATGTTTTTTTTATTTAAAACATCTTTTTTTTTATCAACAAATTCTTGATTTTGTTTATTGAATCTTAAAGCTTTACCTTGTTTTAAAAGGAAATTTCTGCCATATCCATTTTTAACATTTACTTTATCTCCAATACTTCCCAGATTAAGAATATTTTCTAATAAAATTACTTCCATATTATAATAGCCCTAAAATTTTAGCTCTTTTTATTTCACGAGTAAGTTTTTTTTGTTTATTAAAAGAAACAGACGTGATTTTAGATGACATAATTTTTCCATTATCTGACACATATTTTTTTAAAAGACTGACATTTTTATAATCAACAATAGGAGCGTTTTTTAATGATAAGGGACATTTTCTAGAAAACTTACCATCATTTTTTTGAAATAGGCTAAGTTTATTTAGTGAGTTAGAGCCTTTTTTATTAAATTTTTTATTTTTTCTTTTCATTATTATTTATTTTTTTTAAAAAACTCATTTTTAGTATCTAATACTTTATATTTTACAGTAAGATGCCTAATGATTGTCGAGTCTACTTTAATTTTTTTATTAAATTCGTTCAAAGTCTTTGCATTACCTTCAAATTTATAATGTATATAAAAACCCTTTTTATAATTCTTAATTTTATTTGCTATATTAAGAAGTCCCCACTCTTCAATTTTGACAACTTTTCCTGAAGAACTATTTATTAATTCATTATATTTGTCTTTGATATTTTTTAGTTCATTTTCAGCAAGATCTTGTCTTGTTATGATTGTATTTTCGTAAAAAGCCATGTTTTAATGTGTTAAATATGTATTATTAATCATTTATAAAAAATGGTTTATACTATAATGAATAATTTTAGCAACACTAATTATTTAATGTCAAAAATATACTAAAATGAACGCATTATTATTTCCAGGGCAAGGTTCTCAAATAGTTGGCATGGGCGCTGAACTTTACGATAATTTCGAAATTGTTAAAAAAATATTTAATCAAGCTGATGAAAAATTAAATTACCAAATATCAAAAATTATACTCAAAGGACCTGAAAATGAATTGCAATTAACCAAAAATACTCAGCCAGCAATATTAACTATAAGCTATTCAATTTTTAAAGTCTTAAAAGATGAGTTTAATTTTAATTTTGATAAATTTAAATATTTTGCTGGTCACTCATTAGGAGAATATAGCGCCCTAGTATGTGCTGGCTCATTAGACTTTAAAGATGCAATATATTTATTACATGAAAGAGGAAAGGCAATGCAAGAAGCCGTACCTGTTGGACAAGGCAACATGTTAGCAGTACTCGGTAAGTCAATTAATGAGATAAATGAGTTAATTAACTTAAGATGTAATAAAAAAGGAGTTTGCGAAATTGCAAATGATAATGCTGACGGTCAGGTAATTATAAGTGGTGACAAAGATAATATTCAATCTTTGCAATTGTTACTGAAAGAAAAAAAAATTAAATCGATTTTACTAAAAGTAAGTGCACCCTTTCATTGTTCACTAATGAAACCAGCGGCTAAGAAAATGGTAGAAAAAATTAACAATACTAAATTTAATAATTCACCCTTTAAGATTGTTAATAACGTAACAGCTAAGCCTGAGACTGATCTAAAAATTATTAAAAAATTACTTATCGAACAAATTTATTCAACTGTTAAATGGAGAGAAAGTATTATAAATATCTCTCATCAAGGAGTAAATAATTTTATAGAGATAGGACCAGGAAAAGTATTGTCTGGAATGGTCAAAAGAACATTACGAGATGTAAATTGCTTTTCAATTAATTCAATAACTGATATTAAAAATTTAGAGAATGAATTTAAAAAATAAAAAAGTTTTGATTACAGGAGCAACAGGAGGAATTGGAAATTGCCTAGTCGAAAAATTTAATAGTTTAGAATCTAATATTGTGGCTACCGGAACTAATGAAGAAAAATTAGATAATTTAAAAAACAGATATCCAAACATTCATGTCGAACGATTTCAGTTAGATCAACACGAAAAAATTGAAAAGTTTATAGAAAAAATAGACAATCAAATGGAAGGTATAGATATTTTAGTTAATAATGCTGGCATTACACTAGACAATCTTTCAATTAGATTAACTACAGAAAATTGGAAAAAGGTATTGGATATAAATTTAACTTCAAGTTTTTTAATGTGCAAATATGCAATAAAAAAAATGATAAAAAAAAAATATGGCAAAATTGTTAATATTACTTCTATAGTAGGTCATACTGGAAATTTAGGACAAGCAAATTATGCAGCATCCAAAGCAGGTATAATTGCTTTTTCAAAAAGCTTAGCGATAGAATACGCAAGAAAGAATATAAACATTAATTGTGTTTCTCCTGGTTTTATTAAATCAGACATGACAGATAAAATTAGCGAAGAATTCAAAAAAAATCTAATTAATAAAATTCCTTCAGGAAATCTAGGTACAGGAGAAGATGTTTCGAATTGTGTAGCTTTTTTAGCATCAGATATGGCTAGGTATGTAAATGGTGAAACTATCCACGTAAATGGTGGAATGTATATGGCTTGACAATTCCTATTAATAATCTATTAAGAAAACATATAATCAAAAAAGGTATTCATGTCAGACGATATAAAAAACAAAATAAAAAAAATAGTTGCAGACCATTTAGGTATTGAAGAAGAGAAGGTAACAGAAGAAGCTAGTTTTATTGATGATTTAGGTGCAGATAGTCTAGATACAGTTGAGTTAGTTATGGCTTTCGAAGAAGAATTTGGATCCGAAATAACCGATAGTGAAGCAGAGAAAATTCTAACAGTTGGTGATGCAATTAAATTTATTGAAAGCAAGAAGAGCTAAAAATAAGACTTAATCTATTATGATTCATGATAAAGAAAATATCATGGTTATATTATCCTCTCCATCCGGTGTAGGAAAGACAACTCTTACTAAATTAATTCAACAAAAATATAAAAACTTTAAAATATCCGTTTCACACACCACAAGAGCCCCGCGGTCTAACGAAGTAGATGGGATAGACTACCATTTTACTAACCATAAAAAATTTGAAAGATTAATTAATGAAAAAAAATTTTACGAATTTGCAAAAATTTTTGAAAATTATTATGGAACATTAAAAAAAAACGTAGATGAAATCATCATAAATAATGACATTTTGTTTGATATTGATTGGCAAGGTACAAAACAACTATCGAAATTTAAAAATTTGAATCTAATAAAAATTTATCTCATTACTGACGACAAAGAGGAGTTAAAGAAAAGATTGATTCAAAGAAATCAAAATACCCCAGAAGAGGTAAAAAAAAGATTTAACTCATTCGATGAAGATATAAAACATTGGAATGATTATGATTATATAATAATAAACAAAAATTTAGAAATTTGCTTTAAACAAATCGAAAGCATTATAATAAATAGTAAACAAAAAGTTCAATTAATTTTGAATAATTCAGCAATTTTATAATATATTTCAGGCTTTATTTCAGACGGTCTTAGGTTCATTTTTAGATCCGATATACTATTAATTTCATTCAAGGTCAGTATTTTTTGTATATTTTTATTAATCATTTTTCTTTTATTAGAAAATAATATATTTGTAATTTTTTCTAATTTTAAAATTTTGCTTATATCAAGTAAATCACTTTTTTTTGGTTGAAAATGCACCACCATTGAATTTACTTTTGGTTTTGGAAAAAAAGAATTTGGAGAAATTAAAAATTTCCTTATCACATTAAGTCTATAATTTGATATTATAGATAACCTACCGTAATTTTTTGAAGGATAAGAACTTATAATTTTTTCACCCAATTCTTTCTGAAACATAAAAATTAGATTATCAAATTTTGGCGGCCAATTTTTATATTTTAAAATTTTAACGAGAATTTGAGAGGAAATATTATACGGAAGATTTCCAAATATATTTGTATTTAATTTAGTAAATTTTTCGATATCAAATTTAAGAATATCTGTATTAAAAATTTTTATTATTTTATTATTTTTATATTTCTCTATTAATTTGTTTGCTAAATGAGAGTCTTTTTCAACAAGAATTAATGTTTTAGGTTGATGATTTAAAATTTCTTCTGTTAAAGCACCTCTGCCTGGACCAATTTCAATTATATTTTTATTTTTAATGCTAACTAAGTTCAATATCTTTTTAATTATATTTTTGTCTATTAAAAAATTTTGACCAAGTGATTTTTTAGCAAAATTCATTTTGCATATCTATTGATGAAATTGATACATCCAAGTAAACTTTTTGTGTTAGCCTTATTTTTTCCAATCAAATCAACAGCAGTACCGTGGTCTGGAGAAACTCTTATATATTTTAATCCCAAAGTAATGTTTATTGCATCAAATTTAAAAATAGCTTTAAATGGAGCTAAAACTTGATCATGGTACATACCAATTATTATATCAAACTTTTTGTAATCGCTGATAAATACAGTATCAGATATTAAAGGGCCTTTTATATTAAAGCCTTTCTTTTTTAATTTTAAAATTGTAGGAATTATTAAATTTTTTTCTTCCGAATTACTTCTCATTTCTGCATTGTGAGGATTAAGCCCTAGTATTCCCAGACGTGGCTTCCTTTTAAATTGATTTTTAAACCAGCTATCAATTGTTTTGACTTTATTGATTATAGTTTTCGAATTTAATTTTTTAGATATATTTTTAACGTCTATGTGCGTTGTTAATGGAACCACAGAAACTTTTTTATTATGAATTAACATAACTTCAGAAGCATTAATTACATTGCATTTGGACGCTAAATACTCTGTAACTCCCATAAATTTTTTGTTTAAAAGTTTTTTATCAATTGCGCAATTTATTAACCCGGCTACATCGTTATCTTGAGCATAATCATGAGCTTTATTTAAGCAATTAATGACGAATTGAGAGGAATAAATATTTTTTACATCAAATGGTTTTCTATACTTTATGTCAACATCAATAATTTTTAATTTATTAGTTTTAATTATTTCATTTTTATTTTTTATTTTAATTATCTTGATTGAATACTTAAGTTTTTTAAATTGAGCTTCAAGTAAATTATAATTAGAAATTAAATAGATTTTTTTTTTTAATGAATTATCAATTTTTTTCCAACATTTGTAAATCAATTCTGAATTAATACTATTTGGGTCACCACTTAATATTAATATTTTTTTTTTCATTTGTACTCTATTAAGCTCGTATTTCGTATTCTAGATAAATGACTTATAGAATACAATTCAACCAATTCATTTTTTTTTCGATTTATGAACCTATTTTTTAAATCTGTAATATTAATATCTTTAGCATTAGAATACCTCACATCTTTAACCTTCAAAAATAAAATAGTGTTTTGTCCTTTTATAGGACCGGAAACATTTCCAACACCGATTTTTTTTACAGTTGATCGAATTTTATCAGATAAAGATTTTTCCTCAATCCAACCTAAATTTCCTCTATTAGTTGCTGAAGATGAAATACTAAATTTTAAAGCAGTTTTTTCAAATCCTTGATTTTTAATTTGTTGCTCTATATCAGAAATTTTTTTGTTATCCCTGTCATCTTCATCAATCAGTATTTCAATTTCAGAAATTAAGTATTCTTTGATTTTTGAATTATTTGAAATATATTCAGTAAGTTCCTGATCAATAACATTTTCATCAACCATAATTTTTTTAGAATAGAATTTATATATAAATTGCTGCCACATTGTTTGCGTTTCAACTTCATCTAAAAATAATTTATAATCTAAATTATTATTTAATAATTTATTTTTCAAAGATTCTATATTATTTGATGAAATAGAATTTAAATAATCTTTTACATGTTCATCATTTTTTTTTACACCATATTTCTTAAGTTCTATTTTTTTTAATTTAAGTTGTATTAATGAATCCGCGGCCTGTTTTTTTAGTTTATTAATATTTTCTTGATTTATTTCGCTATCTGCCAAAATTAATGCTGTTAATATTTTATTCTTAATCTCATAACTAGTAATAATTTGATTTTCAACTTTAATTACTATTTTGTTATTTATCTTAGCGATTAAAAAACTTTGCGGAATTAAAATATACAATAAAAAAACTATTAAGATTTTTTTTTTCATTGACTAAATGATGGGGTTTCTATATTTCCAAACGGAGTTAAAGTAATTTTAAACATTAATGAATTTTCAGGTTCTAGTTCTGAGTCATTATAAAATTCTCTTCTATACACTAGGCCTGCTCTTAGACAATCATTAAGATATTCGTAGCCTAGATTATAATATTCTGCTGAGTTAGTTATTAAATTACGTTTTGTTTCAAAAGAAAATATTCCATCATCGTTATTATTTAAATTAATTTTTGTCGTAAAATAATCTTGATTACCAATGTGTTTATTTTCTTGTAAATAATTAAAATTTATATTTGAGGGTCCAAAGTTTAATTTAGCCCCAATATCTGTGTAATTAAAATCATTATAGTTTTGATCTATAGCAAAGTTATAATTGATATCTAAATTTTCATTTATTTTTAGTTTTGAAGACCCAACAATATCAGAGAGTTTTTCATCTAGACTAGTGATGCTAGCCATTTTTTTATTTTCTTTCTCTGAAATTACTTGAGCAATAGAAAAATCAAAATTAGTTTTATTATTATTTTTTATTTTATAGTCAAATCCAATAGTAGAACTTAATCCAGTCTCAAAATTATTGATATTGTTCAATTTATTAACCTTGAAAGCTGTAATCGGACTTAACCTTGAACCAGATGTTTCTTTTCTCATTTTATCTGGAGCATATCTAACAAGAACTTTTGGCTTTAAAATATGTTGAGAATTATTTTGTAATTTTTGTAATTTTAATTCTGACATTAAGCCTAGAGCACCATACACTTCATTAGATAGATCCTTCTTGTAAAGATCAACATTTTTTGCTTCATAATTAATATTTTTTATATTTCCTAATAACTTTGTATTTAATCCACTGTTATGAGATACAGTCTTAGAACTCCAATTAAAATCATTAACAAAAAAACTAGTTAATTTATTAGTATCAAAATTATGAACTTTAAAGTTAGATTGAAGATCTAAAATGCCATTATTATTATTAAATATATTTTTATCTAGAGTAATTTCGGGTAAAATATATTCATATTTATCTTCATAATCTTCTTTAACTGTTTCATAAACACTTGACTTAAATCCAAAAAAAAGATCTTCATTTTCTAAAGTATAATCAATAGAATTTTCCAATGTATCTTGAGCATAGTCTACTAAATTAGAATTTATTCTATAAAGTTTTAAATATTTATCATTAGAAACATGTTGAAGCGTTAAATCTAAATTGCTATCAGAATTTTTTTTAGTATTAAATTTTTTTGTAATTTTTGAAAAAAAATGTAATTTGTCACCAGCTTTTTTGGTAGCGTTAGTTTCTTTATACCCTTCGGTGTAACCGAAATCAGCCAAGAAATTTGTATTCATAAATGCTTGATGGTATTCACCCAAAAAAAGAGGGCTTTCAGAAGCATATAGTCTATTAGTTAATGTAAAGTTTTTATCCACGCCTAAATTAAAAAAGTAAGGTACAGCAATTCCTTCTCCTAAATTTTTTGTATCGTAAAAAGATGGATTTAAGAAACCTGATCTTCTATCCACTGTAGGATCAGGATGAGATAATCTTGGTATATAAAAAATTGGTATATCATATATTTTTACAATAGCATTTTTGTAATAAATAGTTTTTTTTTTGCTATCATGTAACATTTGAGAAGACTGAATGGACCATGGAGGACATTTGTCATTCTTTCTATAATCACATAACGTAAAGATACTCTTTGCAAAAGTAGTTTTATCTTTATTTATTTTCAGGGTGTTAGAAAAAACACGTGGTTTATTTTTTTCATTAATTTTAAAACTTTTTTGGTTTAAATAAGATTTAGTATCGGAGCCCAGTATCTCTTTTTTTTGGGTATCAATATAAATTTGAGAAAATTCATAAATATTATCATTTTTATCTTCAATTTTAATGTAGCCAATAGATTTAAAAATATTATTACTTGTTTGATAATTAAAATTTTCTAAGAAAATTTGATTATCATCACTATCTATTATAATTGAGTTTTTCTCCGAATTAATAAATTTTTTTTTATTGTCTACAAAAATATCCTCAGTTTTTATAAAATAGCCGTCATGTGTATTAATAGTTGTCGCACCGACACTTTTTAATGTTTGTTTATCCTTATAGTATTCGGCGTATTCGGTTTTAATTTCATTACCTTTAATATCTGTTGCAATTATATTTTTTTTTAGTTTTAAAAATCCTTCAATCTTATTATACTCCGCATAATCACTCTTTATTATCGCGTTATCTTTTGTTGTAGCAACAACATTATTTTTGAAAATAGTAGTATTAGTTTTTTTATCTATAGATATATTCTCAGCTTCTATAAGTAAATTTTCAGCATATGTTTTATTTAAGAAAAAAAATATTGTAAAAAAATATACTATTAAACTATTTTTCATTAATTTGTAAAACTCCCACAAATGTAAATAAACTCAAGGCTATAACTGGTGCCCATACTGATAATATTAAAGGAATTCTGTCAGTTTGACCAAGAGCAAGAGACAAATCTTTAAAATAAAATACCAAAACACTTACTATTAGACCAATAACGAAGAATTTTATGTTGTTTATTTTTTTTAACGTACTCATACCTAGTATTGAAGCTATAGCTGTCATTACGAATAAGAAAAATGGGTAAGATAAAAGAGTATGCAAACTTTGATTTAAAAACATCTTATTATAACCATTATTTAGCAATAAATTATAATTTATTATTAAATCTAAAAATGACATTGTGTCAAAATTTTTAAATAAAGTTGTTATTTTACTGTAGTTGTAAATAGAGTTGATTTGATAAGTATCATAATTTTTTTTTTCTGTGATATTATTAATGGAATTAAAAATTTCGACATCTTTTAAAATCCAATCATTATTTTCAATATTAACTTTTTTTGCATATATTTTTTCAGATAATTCATAGTCTGAATTAAGATGAAAGATATTTACATTAATTAAATTAAACTCTTCTAGCCTTGAAGCTGAAATAATTCTTTCTCCATTCTTGTAATTTTCTTTAATCCATAAGCCATTTTTATTAAATGTTACAAGGTGATCAATATCACGCGCATAATTAGATTTTGTTTTTTCATAATACTTAGCTAATGACGAGGTTACAGGATTAGCTAAAAATAAAATTATCCATCCTAAAAGAAAGGAAGTAAAAGCTAATATAATAAATATTTTTAAATTAGAATAGCCAAAAACTTTCATCGATAAAAGATCTTTATTATTTCTGATTTTAATTATGAACCACATGCTAGAAATAAAAATTATAAAGGGCAAAAGTTTTATTATTAAACTGGGTATATATATACTTGTTAATATTACTGGAGTAAAAAAACTTACATCTAAATTTTTAAAAAATTCAATTTCTTCAAATAAATTTAATATAACACCAAAACAGTAAAAAATAAGAATCCACATAAAAATAGTTTTTAAGAAATTTTTTAAAATATAATTTAAAAGAATTTTATTCATTTTGACACTGTCTCATTTTTAAACTTTGAAATTAAAGCAAAATATATTAGTGACATCAGTATAACCGGTGTCATAAAAAATAATTTTCTAATTAATATATTCAAACCTGTATATCTTACACTCATTTCAACTATCAATAATAGAATAAAACTATAAATAAAAATACTAGTTTTGTTTAAATATTTTTTTTTCGAATTAATTAATAAAAGAGAACTAATTAAAGCGATAACAGGAATATAAAAAGGTAAAATTAAACGTCTATTAAGTGCTGTTACCATTTCTTTTTTTGCTTTATCATTACAAAATTTATTTTTTTCTTTAAAAATAAAACAATTCATCAGTTTAAATGTGCTTGTTTCTTGTATCTTAGGTTTTTTAACAGTTGTAGTGGTTAAATTATCTAAATCTATACTAAGTTGTTCAAATTTTATTATTTCTATATCTTCATTATTTTTTTTTGAAGAAATTATTTGTCCATTTATCAAATAAAATTTTTTCTTATCGATCAGACCTTTTTTTGCAATTATAGCTACATCACTGGTATTTTCAGTATTTGCAGAAAGGTTTTTTAAATTTTCTCCAGTATCATGGATAAATACATCTTGAACTTCATTTTTATTTTTTTCATTAACTATAAAAGTCATTCCACTAAAAGTATCAGTAAATTTTTGTGATTTTATTGCAGGTACTAAAGAATTTAATTGGTCATTACTCAAGATGAGTCTTGATTTGTGTAATGTTAAGGGTGTTAAAAATGTGGACAAAGTCAAATAAATAAAAAGAATTATAAGTGAGCTAAAAAAAAATAAATTTACTAAGTAAATTTTTTTAACACCTGAAGTCCATAATATTATAAACTCACTGTCTTGCGTGTGCTTAACAATAAATATAGTTAAAGCTAGTAAAAATGAAAAAGGAATAAATTTAGGGGCTATGCCAAAAAAATTCAAAAATGTGTATTGGAAATAAATAAGCACAGGATAGCCGTTATCCACAATTAAATCTAAGAAGCTTACTGCTCTTACGGTCAAGGCAATTAGAGATAATGCAAATAATATTGCAAAAAATATTTTTAAAATCTCTTTAAGAAAATTTTGATAAATTTTGTTTTGTAGCATTTAAATTTGCTATATAAATAATGTATCTTAAGTTAAAACTCAACCTATGATAGTACAGTATGCCAAATTATTTATTGAAATTTGATATATTTGATCATATATACCAATCATCTCTATTCAAAGAGTCCTTAAAAAAGTATGTCTATTAAAATCATTTATTCAAAAAAAATCTCTGCTAAATTTAAGGAAAATATTGTTTTATTTGTAAACGAAAAATTTAATATTGATCCATTAAAAAAATATCTTTCTAAAATAGAATATTCTTACATAAACGACTTACTTAAAGATTGTGACCTTAAAAAAAATTTGTTTGTCTTTGAGGTAAGCTCTAAAAGAAAGATAGTTTTAATTTCGATTAAAAAAAATATTAAAAGTTTTGATATAGAAAATTTAGGTGCTGAATTCTATGGTCGTATTAACCATGGAAAGAATAGTGAATACTTTATAAATTCAGATAGTATATTTAATCAAGATAAGAATTTCATAGAATATTTTTTACATGGTCTTAAATTAAAATCTTATGAATTCAAAAAATATAAAACTAAAAAAGAAAAAAGACATATTTTTATTAATGTATTAGGAGATAAAAATAAATTTTCTACTCAAAATCAACTAAGGTTTAAAGCTTTAGAGGCAGGAACTTTCTATGCAAGAGATTTAGTTTCTGAGCCAGGAAATATTTTACATCCAGATGAATATGCAAAAAGATTAAATTCTCTAAGAAAAGATGGAATTAAAGTAAACATTTACAATAAAAGTAAATTAAAAAAAATGGGAATGAATGCTCTGCTTGGTGTAGGAATGGGAAGCATCAAAGGATCTTATCTTGTAACAATGGAGTGGAACGGTACAAAAACAAATTCAAAACCTTTAGCATTTGTAGGAAAAGGAGTAACGTTTGATACAGGTGGTTACTCTTTGAAACCAGCAAGATTTATGGAAGATATGACTTACGATATGGCTGGCTCTGCAGCTGTTGTTGGCTTAATGAAAAACTTAGCACTGAGAAAAGCTAAAATTAATGCTGTGGGAGTAGTAGGACTTGTAGAAAATATGGTTAGTGGTGAAGCCCAAAGACCAGGTGATATAGTAAAATCTTATAGCGGAAAAACAATAGAAGTATTAAATACAGATGCAGAGGGCCGATTAGTATTGGCTGACGCTTTAACATTCACTGAAAAAAAATTTAAACCAAAATTTATTGTTGATTTGGCAACTTTAACAGGTGCTATAATAGTTTCACTAGGATCAGAATATGCAGGTCTTTTTTCAAACGATGATAAATTATCTAATCAAATTATAAATGCAGGTAAAAAAGTTGAAGAGAAACTATGGAGAATGCCCCTTCATAAAAATTATGATAAGCTCATGAATTCTAAAAATGCTGATATGCAAAATATTAATTATGTAGGTGGAGCCGGTTCCACAACAGCAGCTCAATTTTTACAAAGATTTATTTTAAATAAAACACCATGGGCACATTTAGACATTGCTGGTATGGCTTTTTCAAAATACGGTGGAGCTTTAAATTCAGGTGGAGCAACTGGATTTGGGGTAAGACTACTAAATCAATTAATAGAGGAGAACTATGAATAACGAACAGACGCTTTCGATAATAAAACCTGATGCTGTTGAGAGAAATTTATCAGATGAAATAAAAAATATTTTTATAAAAAACAATTTAAGTATCAAAGATAATAAAAAAATTCATATATCTAAAGATGAGGCTGCTGAGTTTTATAAAGTTCATCAATCTAAGCCTTTTTATAATGATCTGTGCGCATATTTATCATCAGGACCAATAGTAGTAATGATTTTAGAGGGTAAAGATGCAGTTAAATTGAATAGAAAATTAATGGGATCAACCAACCCTAAAGATGCAGAACAAAATACAATACGAAAACTATATGGTATTTCAATCGACAAAAACTCTGTTCATGGATCAGATTCAGCGGAAAATGCTAAAAAAGAAATAGAATTTTTTTTTAAAAGTTAATTATTTCTATATATTTTGATTATAGCTTCAGGAAAAACTTGACGCTCTAATCTTTGGGTTTTATTTTTGAGTGATTGCTCGCTATCACCTTGATTAATATAAAAACTTTTTTGAGCGATAATTTGTCCGCTATCCAATTTTTCATTAACATAATGGACGGTACAACCAGTTTTTTTTTCATTATTATTTAATACTCTAGCGTAAGTGTTAAGACCTTTATACTCTGGTAGTAAAGATGGATGTATGTTAATAATTTTTTTACCAAATTTTTTTATAAAATTTTTTGAAATAATTTTCATATATCCAGCTAAACATATTAGAGATATTTTTTTAATTTTTAAAATTTGCAGAATTCTATCATCACAGTTTCTAAAATTAGTATTTATAATCATAAAAGGTATAGAATTTTTTTTTGCAAATATAATTCCACTCGCACTTTTTTTATCAGAAATAATTAATTTTATATTAATCGGAAAACTATTATCTCTAGATCTTAGTATCAAGTTATTAAGATTTGAACCTTTACCAGAAATAAAAACACAAGTGTTTATTCTTACCATTTTATATTATTAGATATATCAATTTTTTTTCCTTTATTTGAAATATGTCCTATTTCGTAGGGCATATATTTTTTAGAAAAAAATTTTTTTATTTTATAAATATTTTTTTTAGGTGCAACTAAGCAAAATCCAATTCCACAGTTAAAAGTTTTCATCATCTCCTGATCTGAAATATCTTTACTTTTAAGCCATTTAAAAATTTTAGTAGTTTTAACTTTAGAGAGATCAATGTTTAAATTTAGATTATCAGGTATAGATCTTAATAAATTTTCCACTAAACCACCGCCCGTTATATGAGCTGAAGAATTAATAAGATTGTTTTTAGTTAAATTCAAAATTTCTTTTGAATAAATTTTAGTTGGTTTAATAATTTCTTTTTTTAAAGCATTTGAAACTTTATTTTTCTTTAAAATTGATCTTACTAAAGAATATCCATTTGAATGTATCCCATTTGAAGGAATTGCTAAGACAACATCATTATTTCTAACTTTCTTTTTACCTAAAATTTTTTTTTTTGAAACAATTCCAACACTAAATCCGGCAAGGTCAAATTTATCTTTTGAGTAAATACCGGGCATTTCAGCAGTTTCACCACCAATAAGTTTACATTCAGAAATTTTACAACCGTTAAAAATCCCCTTTAATATATTTTTTGTTTTTTTAAATTTAGTTTACCTACAGCTATATAGTCTAAAAAAAATAAAGGTTTGGCACCTTGTACAATTAAATCATTAACGCACATTGCCACTAAATCAATTCCAATTGTATCAAATTTTTTAAATTTATTAGCCAGATCAATTTTTGTACCAACACCATCTGTACAAGAAACTATTACAGGATCCTTAATTTTAATTTTACTAATATCGAATAAAGATCCAAAACCACCAATTAACTCATCATCATTTGAATTTTTCGTTTTTTTGACATGTTTTTTAGATAAACTAGAAATGTGTTTAACTAATTTATTGGCCAATGAAATATCTACACCACTTTTTTTATAGCTATTTTTTAATTTTTTCATCTATAAATGATATTTAAATTTTTATGAAATATTATAAATTATTATTAATTATTTTAGTTATTTTTTTAAAAACTGGAAATGTTTTATCAAATAGTAACATATTTGATGTTAATAATATTCAGATAGAAATAAAGGGCAAAACATCTAACACTTTATTAGCAAATCAAGCTATAAAAAAAGCTTTTAAAGAGCTAATGAGTAAAATCTTGCTTAATGAAGATGTAGTTAAATTGCAGAATTTAAAATTTTTAGAAATTAAAGATCTAGTTAAGTACTATAAAGTTTCGAAAAAAATTGAGAATAGTAATAATAAAAGAGTTATTAATTACAATATTTCATTTGATAAAAATAAAATACACAACCTGCTATACAAAAAAAATATTTCTTACTCTGAAATACCTAATAAAGAAATATTTATTTTGCCTATTTATAAAAACAAAAATAAGATTAATATTTATAATAAAAATATTTTTTATGATAAATGGAATGATTATATTGAAACTGAACTAATAGAATTTATTCTTCCATTAGAAAATATAGAAATAATACAAAAAATAAATCTAAATAGAAACAATCTTTTAGATTTAGATTTGAATGATTTATTTACAGAATATACTGAAAAAAATTTGGCATTAGTTTTAATTGAGAATAACTATGCTAAAGAAGAAAAGATATACGTAAAGACTAAAATTGCGGGAAAAGATATCTTAAAAAATATATATATCAAAAAGTTAAATTTGAGTGAAGAAGAATTTAATAAAAAATTAATAATTACAACTAAACAAGAGATAACTAATTTAATTAAAGCACAAAACTTAATTGACCTTAGGATACCTTCGTTTTTAAATGTAAAATTAAAGATTTCAAAAAAAAATAATTTAGTTGAATTAAAATCAAGATTAAAAAAAATTGATTTAATTGAAGATATTTATATACAAAAATTAAATAATGAATTTGTATTTTTAACTATTAAATATTTAGGTAAGTTAGAAAAAATAATAAAACAATTAACAAAACAAAAAATAATACTTAAAATGATAGATGAAAAATGGAGCATTGAAATAATTTCATGAACCAGCTAATATTTCAATTTCCTTTTAGAACAAAATATTATGAACAAGATTTTTATGTATCTAGTAATAATTTTCCTGCCTACAAACTAATAGAAAGTTGGCCTAGCTGGCCTGGAAAATGGTTAAATGTTTTTGGAGCCAAAGGTTCGGGCAAAACTCATTTATCAAAAATATTAGAAAAAAAAATAAAAAAAATAAAATTAATTGAAGCATCATACATTGATGATAAAATCATAGAAGAACTTAATCAACTCGATTGTCTAATTATTGATAGCTATCAAAATAATATAAATGAAAAATTACTTTATTCAATTTTAAATCAATCTAAACAGCTAGATAATTATATTGTTATAAATAGCACTCCGTCTATCAAAGAATTTAAATTTAGTCTTGAAGATCTACGTTCAAGAATAAATAGTTTCATATATATTGGTATTGAATTACCCACAGATGACTTGCTTCAAGTCATAATATCAAAATCCTTCTCAGATAAGCAAATTAATCTAAATCCAAAAATATCTGAATATATAATTAAAAATATAGAAAGATCTTATGAAAAAATGTTTAAATTACTAAAAGATATTGATGAAATGTCTTTATCTACTGGAAAATCTATAAATATTAATCTAATAAAAAAAGTATTAAACAATGAATAAATATAGAACTCATAATTGTTCAGAATTAAATGAAAAAGAAATTGGAAAGACAATTCATTTATCAGGTTGGTTGCATAGAAAAAGAGATCATGGAAACTTATTATTCATAGATTTAAGAGACCATTATGGCATAACTCAGTGCGTCATAGAAAATGAAAATAAATCATTTAAAATTATAGAAAAACTCAAACCAGAGTCAGTTTTAAAAGTAAGTGGAAAAGTAGTTAAAAGAACAGAAGGAACAGAAAATCTAGATTTGAAAACTGGTAAGATTGAAGTTGCCATCGAGTCAGTAGAAATTTTATCAAGCGCTAAAGAATTACCAATTCCTGTTTTTGGAGAACAAGATTATCCAGAAGATATAAGATTAAAATATAGATTTTTAGATTTAAGAAGAGATGAAATGCATAGAAATATAATTTTAAGATCAAAGGTAATTTCTTTTATTAGAACTGAGATGTTACAATTAGGTTTTTTAGAGTACCAAACTCCAATTTTAACTTCATCTAGTCCAGAGGGAGCAAGAGATTTTTTAGTTCCGAGTAGACTTAACCCTGGTAAATTTTATGCATTACCTCAAGCACCACAACAATTTAAACAATTAATTATGGTTTCTGGATTTGATAAATATTTTCAAATAGCCCCATGTTTCCGAGATGAAGACGCCAGGGCTGACAGAAGTCCTGGTGAATTTTATCAGTTAGATTTAGAGATGTCATTTGTCGAACAAGAAGATATTTTTAACGTAATCGAGAAATTGTTGATAAGCCTTTTTAAAAAATTTTCATCTAAAAAAATTTTAAATGAAAAATTTCCAAGGATTCCTTACAAAGAAGCTATGAAAAAATATGGTACGGATAAGCCAGATCTAAGAAATCCATTAATCATTAAAGATTTAACAAATATTTTTACACGTGAAGATGTAAAATTTGATATTTTTAAAAAACTAGTAAATTCAGGATCAATTGTGAGAGCAATAATTACTAAAAATACAAAAGATAAGCCAAGAAGTTTCTTTGATAATATTGACAAATGGGCAAAAGAACAAGGCGCTTCAGGTTTAGCTTATTTTACTATTGAACAAGATAAAGAAATAAAAGGCAAAGGACCTGTTGGAAAATTTTTTAGTGAAGACTCATTAAAGGAAATAATGAAAATTTGTGATGCAAAAATTGGAGACAGTATATTTTTAGCTTGTGGTAAAGAAAAAGAAATTGAAAAAATACTTTCTGCAGCTAGAATTAAAATAGCTCAAGATTTAAGATTGGTGGATGAAAACAAATTTGCCTTTTGTTGGATAGTTGATTATCCTATGTATGAGTTTGATGAAATTTCAAAGAAAGTAATTTTTAGCCACAACCCATTTTCAATGCCTCAAGGCAAAATTGAAAATTTAAATTTAAAAAAACCACTAGAAATAAAAGCTCATCAATACGATATTGTTTGTAATGGTGTTGAGCTTTCTTCTGGCGCTATAAGGAACCATATTCCAGAATTAATGTATAAGCTTTTTTCAGTAGCAGGTTACAACGAGAATGATGTTAATGAAAAATTTAGTGGCATGATAAATGCATTAAGCTATGGTGCCCCACCGCATGGAGGTATAGCTCCTGGGATTGATAGAATTGTGATGTTGCTAGCGGGCAAAGAGAATATTAGAGAGGTCACTTTATTTCCCATGAATCAAAACGCGCAAGATTTAATGATGAAAGCGCCATCCGAAGTTGATGATAAGCAATTAAAAGAATTAGGAATAAAAAAAGAAATTATAAAGATTTAATTTTTTGTTTTAAGGTTAATTCTAACATCAGATAAATCGACCAGTTTTTCTTCGTAATTACTTCTTACAAATCCTTTTGATGTTATATTTTTTACAATTTTAAGAAATTTATCGTCACCATTGTCTATATCTATGTTTTTTGAAATTGATATAGATGGTGTATGAGCTAAATCTTCTTTACCTAAATAAGAAATAGCTAATTCTCTAAATACATAGTCTAAGATTGAAGTAGCACTTAAAATCCTATCATTGCCTATAACATTCCCAGATGGTTCAAACTTAGTATTAATAAATGCATCAACGTATTCTTCAAGGGGCACTCCGTATTGCAATCCAAGAGATATAGCTATTGCAAAATTATTCATCATAGCCTTAACTAATTCACCTTCTTTATTAGTATCAATGAAAATTTCTCCAATTTTACCATCATCATATTCACCAGTATGAAGATAAACTTTATGATCTCCAATTTGTGCTTTTTGAATGTATCCCTTTCTTCTATCAGGCATTTTAAAACGAGAATTGTTTTGCATTTTTTTACTACTTAAATTTTCAAATTTTTTATTATTACTTTGGTTTAATAATTTATCTGCAACACTACTTGGAATTGTATTATTTGTTTCTTGACTGCTTTTTTTATTTTTTATTTCACCAATTTTCTTGGTCTTACGATTATTAAGTTTCACATCAATAACTTCTACTTCACCATCTGTCCTTTGATCTATTTTAGATAATTCGTTGTCATTTAAATCATCTAAATTATGAACTGTTTTAAAAGTACAGGTATAGTAAGTTTCTACGATAAATTTTTTCATAAATAATTGGAATCTATTATTATTAAGATATATATTAATTACATGAAGTGTCTATTGTATAATTATACAATTATGAATTGTGTGGATTTAAAATCTAAAATATGAATTTAAATATTTTCTTTACTTGGTGGAACAGACAAACTTTTGGTACGTTTCTTAAAACTTTGTTTTTTGGTATTTATGTTGGAAAAGATGAGAACGGAAACAAATACTATAAAAGTAAAAATAATGAACGATGGGTTGTTTTTTCAACGAATATAGAAGCAACCAAGATCACTTCAGACTGGTACATGTGGATGCACCACACAATAGAAAAAATTCCTAATGAAAATGAAAAAAAAAAATATCTATGGCAAAAGAATCATTTAGAAAATCAAACAGGAACAAAAAATAGACATCAACCAATTAAAATTAAAAAAAATGATACTCAAAAAAAGTATGAGATTTGGAAATAAAATA
>Ga0233444_10000995_pt1 | contig 33708 bp, 25 predicted proteins | sample SI_124_October20_6_FD_182792 | JGI IMG/M metagenome (GOLD analysis project Ga0233444, IMG submission 182792) | Seawater microbial communities from Saanich Inlet, British Columbia, Canada - SI_124_October2016_10_MG | ecosystem: Environmental > Aquatic > Marine > Inlet | place: Canada: British... | reverse complement strand
TTCCAAATCGTTGGTATTAGCCAGGAAATCGATGAACGCGGGGAGTATACCACTGGCCCTGCTGGCGATATTGAATTTCTATGCGCTGATGGACAAATGATTTACGACCCTCAAGAAGAGATTGAAAACGATGGCGTCCGTGATTGTGATGACGGTTCCGATGAACCTGACAATGGCCTCAGTCCCATCGGAATGTGTGGGGGATTAATGTGCTGCGGTTCTCTAATTTTCGCATTCAGTGCCCTTAGCACCAAAAACGATACTCAAAGGGTGGTTGTAGTTCAGCAACAGCCGCAATATGTGCCTGTTGTTCAACAGGTTATACACCAACCCGTGATACAAAGCCCTTCTACCGCCGTTTCGGTAAATCCTCATCAGGCCCCTGCGAGCCCCCAAATCCAGGCTGAACAATTGATTAGAAAAGCGAAGAATTTCGAGTTGGCAAGGAATTGGGAAGAGGCTGCAAAGGCATACGAAAAGGCTGGAATGTTTGCAGAGGCTGGACGAATTAGGCAAGAAAACTTGGAGCAGAACCAACCCGTTGTTCAGATAGGACAGGTTGGCAATACTGTCCTCAATGACTCGGTAATGATCTCCGATAATACTATCAAAACCTGTGGAAAATGTGGCGCAGTTGTGGAATCAACATGGAACATTTGCCCAAATTGTACAAATCAACTTTGAGAAAGGTTTGATTTGCTTGACTGATTCGACAGGGTTAGAGGGACAATCATGAGTGATATTCCAGAAGGCCAATACTATACCAAAGAGCACGAGTGGATTAGAGTCGAAGGTGACGAGGTAGTCATCGGAATAACTGACCACGCACAAGATGCATTAACAGACATCGTTTACATTGAATTGCCAGATTCTGGCCAAACGTGTGGAGAGATGGATGAATTTGCTATCGTTGAATCTGTAAAGTCCGCATCTCCTATTTTCGCACCACTTGCTGGAGAAATAACAGCAGTGAATGATGCACTTGATGACGCTCCCGAATTAATGAACCAAGACCCATATGGAGAAGGTTGGATTATTCGAATGAAGTTAGATGACCCGTCTGCCGTTTCAGGCTTGATGTCAGCTGCAGATTACAAAGCTGAAATCGGCGAGTGAAATTATAATGCTCCATATCTATGTTGATGGCTCCTGTATTGGGAATCAAAATGTGGATAGTGAAACCCCAGCTGCCTGGGGAGTTGTCATAATCACTGGATCTAATGATTTAGGTCGGGGAAATGGTGAAGTGTTGCATGAATTCAATGGCAGAGTAATTACTGATTTTGAAAGTAAAAGTTTCATCGGTGCAGAAGTAGGCTCGAATAATACTGCAGAACTTACCGCTTTTGCTGAGGCCTTAAGGTGGGCTCTTACTGAAGGTGGCGATGGTCAAATAATCATCAAAACTGATTCCCAGTATGCTGGTAATCAAGCAACAGGAGCTTGGAAAGCCAAAGCAAATCGAGAGTTAGTCGCCCATGTTCAATCTCTTTGGAATGAGGTTTCTGAACTCCGAGAATTATCGTGGGAGCATGTCAAGGCCCACAGTGGACATAGGTGGAACGAAAGGGCTGACCATCTTGCTATTAGGGCTGCGAATGATGAAGCGCCGCTTTCTCTATCCTTTTGGAAGCCAGGTCAGCGCTGAAGTCTTCCTTCGAGCCATTCTCTAAGCTCATCGCGCATATCCTCTCGTCTAAGAGCATAGTCGATTTGCCCTTTGAGCCAGGGCACGGGTGAACCTGAATCATACCATTCGAAACCAGCCAATTCGACTCCGATCAGTCCATCATGCTGCATCCAATGCTGCTGTATTGCTATTGATTGAAGTTCCCCGTATTCTTCAAAAGAATATTTTGACAACAGATCCAACGTATCTTCTGTGAATATGTATCTCCCGCACAATACAAGGTTAGACGGGGCTTTTTCGGGGTCTGGTTTCTCAATTATTTCTTTCACGAAATCTCCTTCCATGGAGACGACTCCGTAATTTTGAGGGTCACTAACAGCAGCAAGTCCTACACAAGGGCGATTTGTTCTTTCATATTCTTCAACTAGGATTCTTGAAGCCGTTGATGGAATATAATTAGTTCCAGAACTAAATGAGTCTAGAAGAATATTATCTCCCAATAGTACCATGAATGGTCCTTTGATTGCGTGTAAAGCACAACTCAAAGCATCTCCAAACCCCTTTGCAACTTCCTGAACATGAACTAGTACTTCTACATCAGAAAATGGAGAAAGTATCTGAGCATCGATGTCGGGCCGCTTCTGATTTAGCCACGAGTTGTCTTTCAACATTTGATTCAGGTCTTTATTTGGAGAAGTGATTATGTGGATTCTTTTAGCCCCGGCAGCCACAGCCTCTCTAGCTAGATGGGTTAGAGCTGGAATGTCAACCAGTGGTAGCGCTTCCTTGGCGATTGCAGCACTAGCAGGTAGCATCCTTGAACCAATACCGCCCGCAACCAAAACTGCGTCTTCAACCACTGCCATAGTCCACCTAACAGCCCCATTGCTTTCAAGCGTCGCGCCCCGTAGCCTAAGTTATGGGGGAAAAGGCCGAGTGGAGAATCTTTGCCATATCCGGAATAATTCTGGTTGGAGTTACCTTCACTGATATTTCTCCAGAAGGCCCATGGGATGATTCGACATTCACCTCTGGAGCCCTTGGTTTATTGGGAATGATACTGCTTTACTTAGCATGGTTTCGAGTTACTTTCGAGAAAGCAGGGGTTGTCCCTACTCTCGATTTGTGGAAAGACCCTGAATCATCGTCAAAGGTTGTAATGACAACCGGTATTGTGATCCTAGGTATTGCATATGCAATAGGAAGAATTGATTTTTTCCCTGAACCTGCGGGGCTAGTAATGTCCTTAGTCGGACTTTTGATTACTACTAATGGGCTGTATGTGTGGCTGTCTACAGCAGGTCCACTATCGACCGAAGAGGAATGATTACTCTTCTTCAAAGTACAGCTTCTCTGGTGTTGGTGATCGCATCATTGCGAATAAATAGATTAGTAATACTATGCCGATTATGCCTATAATGACCTTTCCTGCGTCTTTCTTGTCGCTTTTATCGTCGTGGCCTTTTTTGTCATCATGGTCATCGTCGTCGTCATCATCGTCATCATCTTGAACATTTACTACTGGTTCAATATAATTCCAAGTTAAAGTAAATGCGAACTCTTCGCTACCTTCACTAATTAATCCGAGGCATTTTTCGCCAGATTGGTTAGCACTGAAAGACAATGCCCAATCGGATTGAGAATTGATAATACTGCCTTCACCAGACATATCGTAACAAGCAATGTTCGAAACCATAGAAGAGGTGCTGATAATAATCATGTCACCTTCAGTCATTTGCCCTAAGAAAAATGTGTTTCCTCTGCTGAGGTTATTACGTATTCCTGTCGAAGTTAATACCTGTGAGGTGATGTTTGATTCCTCTTCCTCTTCTATCATCTCTTCAGTCTCCTTTATTGGAGAATTCATGACATTTACTCCAGATATTAATCTCTCATCGTGCCATGATTGCTGTGAAGGACCCCAGGCTGCTTCAATAGTTACTGCGTACCATGCTTGGTCCTGGGCATTTGTCGGTTTATGCGAAAACTGACCATTAGACACGTTAGTTGGAGATAATTCTTCTAAGTTGTCGAATGACACTATCGGACCAGTTGTTGAACGCCAAACTCTAGCTACTGCATCGGGGTTTTGCGTATTGTCCTGCCAAGTAAGAACAACTGTACCGTCGCCATACCTATCTGCAGTAATCGATGTGACTGTAGATGTAGAAATTGTAGTTTCTAGAACGTAATCCGAAACAGGAGATAACCCTGTGAGTTGTGTTAGTTCATTTCCAAGAGCATCTTGTAATGTTATTGCGTAGATTGAGCGGCGGTGTTCGCCTTGTGGCACTTCGATTTCGAATGAAGATAGGCTTGCGTCAACTGTAGCAATAATTGAATTCGGATCGATTAGTTCTACCTCGAATTCGTAGCGATAGATGTTAATTGACAAATCATCATCATCAATACCTTCTTCCCAATCGAGTGTTGTTTTAGCGGTTTCAAAATCAAATGTAGCATCTAATTCTCCAACAAATATTGGAGCCTTGTTATCTTCTTTTACTGGTAAAGTAAGAGTGTTAGTTCCCAAGAACCTCGTGTCTTCTGACATATCATACAATAATGTGACAGAATAGTAAATTTCTCTCTCGACTTCATACGAAGAATGATTTATTTCGAAACTTGTAGTTCCTGCAGATACACTACTACTAACGATTGTTTTCGTCAATGAATTCCAATTTCCTCTAGTTGTAGGGGAGTCGTGGCTGTAAATCATTACAGAATGGTTCATTGGGATGCCTTCTGGATAATCCCATACTAGGGTCGTAATATCATCAGAATAGGTTCCTGACAGATTTTCTACTGCAAAACTAGGGCGAATTATTTCTTCTAATGTATTGCTTAATATGGAGGCACTGTTGAATGCTAAAACATATTCAAACTCGGTATGAGAGTCGAGAAGTAGAGGATAATATTCTATTTCAAAACTACTTCCCGAACACTCAGAGTTTGACGAGCCTTGAGTGCAAAATTGTATTTCTGATGCAATTGTTTGTATAGCCGTTCCTGGCCAATCGCCTGCAAGAATTTTGTAGATTGAAAAGGTCGTATCTTTCAAATCATCTAAGAAAGTTGCATTGTTAGTTACTGGCATTGTAATATTCAGAGTTGTCATCTCTGTTGAATTATCAAATGATGCAATAATTGTGATTCCAGAATTCTCATCCAGTTCACTAGCAGCAACCGGGTTTGTGAAAGGAACAATCGCAAAAAGAAGGATTGTGGTAAACAACAGAGCGCTGCGCATGACCGCTGAATATAGGCCGCGTTGATGAGTGTTGCGTCAATCTAAGAAGCCCATGTCATCTAGTCTATCTAGAGCATCGCTAAGGTTAGGTAATTCCCCTTCTGTCATATCCGACACATGGACTTGCACTTGTTCAGGAGTTGTTGGTTGCTCAGCATTACCAGCAAGCCAATCTTGCCATTGAACTGTTCTATCTTCATCCCTGACTTTCATTGGAGACCATAGACCACTGATGTCTAAATGTTCTAAAGAACGTATAGTTGAAGCAAATCGATCTGCGTCTACTTCATCCATACGCATCAATAATTCCTTCAAACGCGTTAGCACGGTTTCATCTCCGTCAGCCCAAAGTTTTGGAATAATTCCACGCTCATCTTCGGAGAACTCTTCGAGATAATCTCTGATTGTATAGACTAAATTACGGCGGACAATCTGTGACTGATGGCCGCAGAGTTCGTCGATTTTGTTAGCCCACATCTCTTTGTCAAGGAATCTCAAATCTCCGATGGTTGCGCTGGCTGCGGCCAGAACACTCTCGTCTTCATCTTCTAACATACTGTTCAGCAATGGTATTGCGTCGGTGGTTATTCTTCTGAATAGCCTTGTCAATACATCCGCCATTGCTCGGCGAGTAAACAAATCGTCTCTTGAATTGAGAACTCTGATGCACTCAAGTCCTGAATCTTTGTCGCCTTCAATTAATTTAGCAAGGCAGGCGACTACTCGACTAGATACTTCTTCGGAAGAATCACTAGCTCTTCGGATTAGTATCTGCGATATACCTAAAGGACCGATTAATTCCTTTCTTTCGAGTAATAACCGGCACCATTCAATTAGTAATTTACGCCTTTCTTCTCCGCTATTTTCTAACTGAGTCATGAGCCATACTGCGGCTTCAGCACCCGCCTCATGTGCTACAACTGAAGTTGTGCGTGGAACCATTCCATGCGGATTCCAATCGATGTTTGCGTTGGAGACATCCGGCTGAGTATGCCAAGTGCCCGGTCTTTCTGCTAAAGCGATTGATTCAACCAGGTGGTATCCTTGGTGTACGGGTTGACCATGTGATGCACCACATAGCCCATTCACCATTACGACGGCTAGCCACCAACGGTCCGGAGAAGGATTTGAGCGATCTAAGGCCTGAGCAAGCCATTCCGTAGCAATAGCAAACAAAAGTCGCTCAGTTAACACATCTAGCCTTTTGAGTAGCCATCTTTCGTGTATCTCGAACGGGTCATCAGACAGGTTCATTCTGTGTGGAACAATCATGTCGACAACTATTGAAAGGTGTCTGTCAAACATTCCTTTATCTGCTTGAAGAAGTCCTATTCCTAGATCGATTACTTGTTGCTTATCTTTTGGATGAACAGGTGGAAAGTCTGGATCTGATTGGGGCGGGTGGGGTAATGGCCAAGAGTTCGAGCCTGATTCTAAAGTCTGTGCTAGCCTTTCAGCTAATGCATCTAGAACCTTTTCGGATACTCTACGCTTACTTTTCATCTAATTCACCCTTGTGAGTGCACGAATCCTATGTGGTCGCCATCAGATGTCTAACTCGATGTTCAAGTTCTGAATTAGTTCCTTGTATCGGTTTCTGATTGTGACTTCGGTTACACCTGCAACTTCAGCAACTTCGCGCTGTGTTCTTCTCTTTCCACATAGAACGCTTGCGATGTAGATAATTGAAGCCGCAATTCCAGTAGGTCCTCGGCCACTTGTCAATTCCTTTTCTTGTGCAGCCTTGATTAATTCGTGAGCCTTTGCTTCGACTTCAGCATCTAAGCCTAGGCCTGAACAGAATCTTGAGATGTAATCTTCCGGCCCGGTTGGCATAATCTTCATCTTTAATTCACGAACCATGAATCTGTAGGTTCTACCAATTTCTTTACGGCCAGTTCTACTTGCCTGTCCGATTTCGTCTAAAGTACGAGGGACGCCACATTGTCTGCATGCTGCATACAATGATGCTGCCGCTACGCCTTCAATAGAGCGGCCTCTGATCAGTCTCTTTTCAACGGCCTTCTTGTAATTTACAGCTGCTGCTTCTCTAACCGATTTAGGAAGTTCTAGGCGGCTTGCCATACGGTCTAATTCCGCCAGTGCCATTGCCAGATTCCTTTCTGTAGCGTTTGAAACACGGGATCTCTTTTGCCACTTCCTCATTCGATAGAACTGAGAGCGGTACCTGGAATTGATAGTCTTACCAGAATAATCTTTGTTCTGCCAGTCGATATCTGTTGACAGCCCTTTGTCGTGAAGCATGACTGTCATTGGAGCACCGGTACGTGCACGCTGGTCTCCTTGTTCTGGAGAGAATACTCTCCATTCAGCCCCTTGGTCGATTACATTGTCTTCTAAAACAAGACCGCAATCGTCACAGACGACTTCACCGCGAGTCTCGTCACGGGTTAAGGAGCGACTTCCACAATCGCTGCATTTTACGATATCTTCTACATGTTGGTTGTTATCCATTTTTCTCACATCCACCGGCTTAGCACTTGCTTACCGATTACTACTAATACCCTCTTGCAGGGGTTATTTAAATTAATTGGCGGCATGGTTAATACCTTTTCTACATGAAATGGTGCCCAGTACACTGTTTAGTCTTTTTATACAAATGTTTGAACTTTAGAACCCGGGTAATTGCTCGTGGGTTGTTTCAAAGGTTATACAAATCGAACTATCTAGGTTATTTCAGAACGACAAAAGAAGTTGGTAAGTTGCAAATATACCATTGCTTCAGAATCCGAATCCGTTATACCTCGTTGCCCCTTGAAAGGGTTTAGGGGAGAGGGATGACTGATAATTGGCCGCCTAATCAAGTACGCATTTCCCCAGGTAAACGAGTACTGTTTCTTACCAAAGATTTGAGTTTAATCAGACGCCAGCTGTACGACGGTCTGGACTTGAAAATGAGCGATTTATCGCCAGAAGACTTGTTGGACGACATCAACACTGATGCCATGACTCCGGCTTGGGTTTGTTTCGATCATGAACCCTCTGAGATTGCTAAGAACGCCTATGCTGGATTGATGCAAGATGGCATGAGAGTATTCAATGAAAATGCCCTCATCGATGGCGGTTTCGAAGTAATTGTTTCTGGCCAGCGCAAAGGAACAGGATCTTCTAGAGAAACCGCTGCTCAATGTGAAAGATGGGCGGGTGTGAGAATCGTAATTGCGTCTTCTTTTGCGCCTATTCACGAAAGAAATAACATAAATCTTGGCCAATTGATGGGAGATTACAGTATGTTGGAACGATTACAGAATGGTGAGTCGATTCCATTATCTGAATTTACATCGAGGTACGACCCTGTTACTAAATTGATTATTGAAAACGGGGGATTGTTTCCATTCGCTGAGAAATTAAAATCTGAACAGATATCCCTCCCTCCACTAGAAACGCCTGAATGTCCTATGACCATGGCTGAAAAAATTATAGCGAGAAATCTAGTTGGGCAGCCTACAGATCAGTGTGTGAAGCCACACGACCCTGTTATTGCACAGGTGCAAGGCGGTTACAGTCACGAATTTACTACTGCACAAGTTCATACATTTCTAACAGAGGAATACGGAGAGGACTATCAGTTGCCAAACCCTGCTAAATTTGCAGTATTTGAGGACCACCTCCTGTATGCTGACCATAATCCAAAGTTTGTTCCCCATATGGCAAAGGTCCAAACTTTGAGAGACCTACAGGTTGAATTCCAAAAGCACACAGGAGTAAGAGATTATTCTGCAAAGGATGGTGTGTCGCCAGGTATTTGCCATCAAGTAGCGCGTGAAGAATTCATAGAAGTCGGGGACTTCATTCAGGCTACTGATTCTCACACCTGTATGGGTGGAGCATCTAATGCTCTAACATACGGAGTGGGAGCAACTGAATATTCTAGTTTAATTTATTCTGGTTTTACGTTTGTCAAAGTTCCAGAATCTATTAGGTTTGAATTATATGGTACACTAACAGATGGTTGTACAGCAAAAGATGTGATCCTATACATTTTGGCTGACCATGCACGTGAAGAATTGACGTTGAATCGTTCTATGGAATTTGGAGGGCCGGGTTTAGCCTCGTTATCTGTTGATGAAAGAGCTACTCTCTGCAATATGGCAACTGAATGCAGCGGCAGAACTGGAATCTGTGAAGCGGATGAACTCCTGTATGATTGGATGGAGAATGCTCAGAATATCAGTCGTGAACGCATGCAAAAGATGTCTGTGATGGCCGACCCTGGTGCAAAATATGATGGAGGAGTTCACAAAATTAACCTCTCTGAAATTGTTCCGATGGTTGCACACCCAGGAGACCCTGACAAGGGAGTTCCATCGGACCCAACGAACGGCGCTAACATTTCAGATATCGGAGTAGTCAAGATTGATATCGCATATGGTGGATCTTGTACCGCTGGCAAAGAAGACGATGTTGCTTACTATGCAATGGTTTGCAGCGCTGCTGAAAAGGCAGGACTGAAAGTCAAGGAGGGCGTTCAGTTCTTCATTCAATATGGAAGTGGACAAGTCAAGGATTTAGCGGTCAGGAAAGGATGGCATGATTTGTTCGCACGTGTTGGGGTCAACCTAATCGATCCTGGTTGTGGAGCATGTATTGGAGCGGGGCCTGGTGTTTCAATTACTCCAGAGCAAGTTACTGTATCTGCGATAAATCGTAACTTCCAAGGTCGTTCTGGGCCAGGGAAGTTGTACCTTGCTAGCCCGTTAACTGTAGCAACAAGCGCATTTACTGGGCACATTTCGGCCTGGAAGAATGACTTCTAAGATGTGATAATGTGTCTAGTAAAGGCATGGCCACGCTGAGTATTTTTGGAGTAATTGGCGGCATTGCGTTTACGATATACCTGACTCAGACTTTGTTAGCCCCACTAATCGAAAAGGCGACTTGGTTTCCCGAAAATGGATTGCTGGGTATCGCCGCATGGCTACTACTGTATGTTATTCTAGCACTATTAATCGCCCCTGCAAGTTTGCATAAATTTATTTCAGGGGTTTTATTTGGATTCTGGGGAGGATGGGCGATTGCATTTATCGGAGCTTGCCTTGGGGCAATACTCCCTTTCTGGCTCACCAAAAAATACCTGTACGGGTTTGTAGATTCTAAATTAAGTGAAAAGCCAACTCTGCGAGCAATGAAAAAAGCAGTTAGTGAGGATGGTTTGAGATGTGTATTCCTCACTAGAGTCAGTTTGGTAATTCCATACCCTGTCCTCAATTATGGGTATGGACTAACAGATGTTACTTGGAGAGATTACCTCCTGGGTAATGCAGGTATGATTGTTCCTGGGGCACTGTATGCATATTGGGGTTCTAAAGCGGCAGACTTGTCTGTAGCCATGGATGAAGGAAGGGACTGGACATATTGGACTGCGATTGTCGCCTCGATAATCCTAACAGTTTGGATAATTGCATACCTGCGTAAAATCACTCTGTCCCATATTGCGTTGGAAACTCAAGAATGAACGCCATGATTCAAGAACCCCGGGCGCTGGGGTTAGGTCGCTCAAGGCCCAACGTCATTAGGACGAAGGAGGACCCTGGGTGGAGTGGATCGTATGGCAGGAATTGCAGACAAGATGGCAAGTAACCAGAAACAGATTGCGATTTCTGAATTTTTTGAGAAGAATAAACACTTCCTTGGTTTCGACTCTTTGCCACGTTCCATAATCACTGCTGTTAAGGAAGCTGTCGACAATTCATTAGATGCTTGTGAAGAAGCAAGGATTCTTCCCGAGATTATTGTAAAAATTACCAAAATAGATGTCAAGAAAGATATTTTAGAATTACAGACTGAAGACAATGGCCCTGGAATCCCTCAGAAAAGTATTGAGAAGGTGTTCGGTCAACTATTATTCGGTTCGAGATTCCACGCGATACGACAAAGTCGCGGGCAGCAAGGAATTGGTATTACTGGAGTAGTAATGTACTCACAGTTGACAACTGGAAAACCGACTCACGTTCTTTCAAAAATCTCAGGAGAACCCACTGCGGTTAGTGTCAATATTGGCTTAGACACACGTAAGAATAAGGCTGTAAAAAGCGAACAAACCCGGATTATATGGGAAAGAGAAGACATGAGTCTGAAGGAACATGGTGTTCGAGTTACTACTAGAATGAAAGCCAAATACCAACGCGGACGTCAGTCTGTGTTCCAATACCTCAGAATGACGAGTATTGTTAACCCTCATGCAGAAATAACGTTCGTAGATCCTGATGGCGAGAGATTCCATTGGCCAAGGGTCACTGAACGCCTGCCGACAAAGGTTGATGCTATCAAGCCGCATCCGCATGGTATTGAGTTAGGGCAACTACAGAGAATGTGTAGAGAAACCTCGGACTCCAGAATATCCGTATTCCTTCGCCAGAACTTCTCTGGAGTTTCAATGAGGGCGGCTAAAGAATTGTGTGAAGCGGCTGAATTGTCGGTTAGTACCAAACCTAAGTCGATGAAGCCTGATGATGTTAGAGCGCTCTTAGAAGCATTCCAAGGGGAAAGGACGATTGGTGGTAAAGTAATCAAATTGCTTAGCCCTCCAACGAATTGTCTTTCTCCAATTGAAGAAATGTTAATCAAAAAGGGGCTTTCAAAAACAATCGATTCAAAGTTCATCGCAACAATGACTCGAGCCCCCACTGTCAGTCATGGAAATCCATTCCAAGTCGAAGTTGGCCTGATTTTTGGCGAAGGCATGTCTGCAGACAAGCACGTCGAAGTCTTGAGGTTCGCAAATCGCGTTCCGCTAATGTACCAGCAAGGTGGCTGTTTACTGACAAAAGCCATCGAGAGTGTCGATTGGAGGCAATACGGTTTGGACCAGGCCGGCGGAAAGGGTGTTCCAAAGGGGCCGGCTGCAGTCCTAGTACACTTAGCCAGCACAAATGTACAATTTACTTCTGAAGCAAAAGAAGCGTTATCGGACAATGAATTCGTATTCGAAGAAACTCGTAAAGCAATGCTAGAGATGGGGCGCGGGTTGAGAAAGCACCTTGAGAAAAAGAAGAAAATGGCGAAGACCAGGGAGAAATTCGAACTCATCAACGATATCCTACCGGCAATCGCTGCGAAGTCTGCAGCAATTCTAGAACGCCCGGTTCCAGATTTAGCTGGCTCGATTACCAAGATTATGAGTGCAGTAATATGTAACGAAACTACGATTTGGAATAAAGAAACCAAGCAGACTGATGTCTCTGTCACATTATTCAATTACACAACAAGAGCTAGGAGTTACTCTTTGCTTGTAAATTGGCCTGAGAAATCTGGCGCTGAGATCGTAGAGAATGAGCGGGGTGGTCGAAAAGAGGCCATGGGTATCTGGGGTTGGAAGATTGAAACATTAGAGCCGGGAGAACAAGCGGTGCTTGAGTACTCGCTTTCTGGCTTAGAGAAAGGAGACTGGACGGAAACTGAAGTATTCTTCAGAGGTAGCCAGGATGTCATTGGCGCTACAAAGCTTGATGAGAAGATGCTAGTGGAAATCCGAAGGCAGGAAGAGGTTCTCACGCAATCTGAAGAGACTAACGTCGAAAGCGAAACAGATTCTGAATCATCGTTTGAACCGGGTGTGGTTGAAGGTGATTCTGCACAAACTACTCTCTTTGGAGGTGATGTCTGATGGCACGAGTGAATGATCCTGAATTGACAAAGGCAAGGCTACATTTAGTGGTCGAAGAAATGTATGACCGAATAGTGAAAGGGGAACCGCCTACAATGACATTACCTGTTAGGACCAAAAATAACATCGGTTTTGATAAAAAATTGGGCGTTTACAAATATGGAAAGAAGAGGTCTACACGTGACGCTACTAGTCTTGGTTCAGCGAAGAACCTACTTCGTGCACTGCACGTGGTTGAATTTATTGAAGAAATGATTGAGGCTGGAAAGTCATCTACTCTGAGAGAAATGTATTACATTTCAGAAGGATGGGGATTAGGTAAATTCGGTGGTCAAAACGAATCTAACAATCTAGCAGAGGATCTTGAAGTTGTTACATCTTGTTTGAGAGAAGATTTCAAACTAAGGCCTGAAGAAGACGGCGCTAGAATGATTGGGAATGTAACACTCAATGAACTGAACCGAAGGGGTCAATGGATGACAATTAATGCTAGAGATGATGTTGGAGACTCGGGATATGGCCTTCCTTACAATGTAGAAATCGAAAAGATTCAGCTCAAAGAACATGATGTCAAATTCCTAATGGCTATCGAGACTGGTGGTATGTTCGATAGGTTAGTTGAAAACGGGTTCGATGAAGAATATGATTGTGGTTTAATCCATCTTAAAGGGCAACCTGCCCGATCTACGCGCCGAATAATTAAGCGTATGAATGAAGAGTGGGATTTACCTGTAGTAGTATTCCTCGACGGTGACCCGTGGTCCTTCAGAATTTTCGCATCTATCGCCTATGGTGCGATTAAGACTGCGCATATCTCTGAATATCTTGCAACCCCGTCTGCTAGTTATCTCGGAATAACTTCTGATGACATATTGGCATACGATTTACCTTCAGATGACCTTTCAAAGAAAGACATAGAAGCACTGAATGCTGAGTTAACCGATCCGCGATTTGCAGATGGTTGGTGGCAAGATCAGATCAATATGATGCTTGAAATTGGCAAGAAGGCTGAGCAGCAGTCTCTAGCAAAATACGGCCTAGATTTCGTAACAGATACATATCTTCCAGAAAAATTGGAAGAAATGGGCCTAGCATGAAGCCGTTTGGTTGAAGGTGAAGACCCGTTTAGGTGTAGTTATGCAGCCTGCTCAAACCACTTCGCCCTGGCCGAAGCGGATTTTGATTGCAGGTTTCGTATTGGCTGTTTGTGGATTTGTTACTACCATATTCATGACTGATCATCTGACCAGTTTTTACGATCCTGCGGAAACTTCAGAACATACTGCTGAAATTGGAGAAGTCAACACTTTGGAATTGGAAGAAGGTTGTTGGGTAGTCAATGTAGAGGGCAGTAGCAGTGACTATGATGTTACTTTCAACTACATCGATGGTGATGGTGCAGGCGAAGAAGTTGATGATGATTGTAGGACCGATTATCAATGGAGTGACGATTACGACGTCATATCTAAATTGTATATTGAAGAAGAATCTGAAATATTAGTCACAATAGAGTGTGAACCTGAAGGAGAATGTCAGAGTCTGCTACTATTCACCAACGGAGATACCACCTCAACTGAACTCCTTAGGGCGATGATGATACCTGGAGGGTTGTGTTTGACCGGGTTTATTCTAATCCCGTTAGGTTGGATATTAATCTCCATAAACAGAGGTAAAGAAGCCGCTGTTCAACTAATTCAGAACCCTAATGCATCGGTAATGCCATTAGAGAACGATCCTAGAATGAATCAAGAAATGCTGACTACAGACCAACTTTACCAATTAGTCAGAGGCGAAATGCCTGTTGAAGAAGATGTTGCAAAAGACGTCCCTAGTCCGTTTGCAAACGCAGACACACGGGTTCGTACAAATACACAAAAAAAGGTTGGGGGCTCCATCAATAAGGCTAGTTCGTATACCGCAGAAAACCCGCCTACTGATGAATCCTGGAAGAATTGGGATGAGGCTTGAGCCCTATTGCGACGGGTTCATAGGTAAGCGTTGGTAGGTAACCAATGGTTGTGAAGTTATGGCTAACCTCGACGAGGCCCTCGCTATCCTACAGAATAAGGCCCGTAGGGCCATTCTAGAGAGATTGGTTAGGGAGCCACATTATCCACTACAACTATCAGATCAAATCGGTATATCTCAGCAAGCTGTCATGAAGCACCTGAAATTATTGGAAGGTGCTGGATTCGTTGTTAAAATGAAGGCTGCAAGCAGTAAAGGTGGGCCTCCAAAAAATATTTATTCGGTACAACAGGCAATTTCTATCCGTATAGATCTAGGTCCAGATTTATTCAAATGTAGCCAAAGAACACTGCCCGCTGGAGGACCATTGAAACTTTCAAACAGTTTGAAGGGTGAAGTGGTCAAGGTTGCTGAGATGGTCAGTGGAAGGAAGAAAATTGGTGTTGGCGAGGGTGCTCATCATTTATCTGCAATTTCTGAAGCTATTGAACGATTAGATTCTGAGCGCGATGCTCTTATTGCCCTCCATCAACAAATCAAACAACGTGTATCAACCACAGTAGATTCTGATTTTGAATCGTATGAACAGAGATTAATGGTTCACAATATCCTCGAATCACCAAGATCTAATTTCAATTTCAAGGAGTTCACGCGAGAATTACAACTAGGAGCAGAGGCTAGTGAGAGATTGATGGACGAAGTCCGTTCACGTGTCGTAAGACAACTAGCGGATCGTTCTGGTCAATTCATCGCCGCGTCTCAAACAATAGAGCTGCCTTGGTGGGCAGCACTCGGCATCGACCCCGCTGAAAATCAGTAGGGCCGATACCAAATTATTGTTCTCAGCTTTCATCTTCTAGCACTGAAATCAGACTGCTTTGCTCTGCAAGCCTATTGTTAACTTCTGCACGGCGTCCACGACCTACCAGGTACAGGACTCCGAATAGAGAGAACGTTAGAAGCAATACACCGAACGGTAGTGCCCAGTTGCTAATTATTTCACCAGCGACATCAAGGAACGGAGAATCGCTTGATAATTCATCACTAACAACACGGATGTTATCGGATTCACTAACTTCAACGATTGTGTTACTTGGATCTACTACGACTACTACGTCATATGACCCTGCAGATACAGGGTATAGCAAGTACAATTCAATCTCCTGAGCATCCTCACTTGCATCAGGCGCAAGTAGAGCACCAACGGTTTGGCGCATTACAATTGAATCTTCAGGGCAACCATTCTTCTTGATTTCTTTTGCCATTTCGTCATCGTAATCACTAAACTCACAGAGAATTACTTCTATGTTTGTTGCATGAACGTTTCCAGTATTTTGTAGAACAACTCTAACCGGGATTGTCTTGTCTACTTCGTTAGTTGTAGATGATACCGAGACTTCAGAGATTACCAAGTTAGGTGCGCGTAGTCTTAGAGTTACTATTAGCTCGTTTGAATCGAGAAGATCTCCACTCCACTCTGGGCTGTCATCATGGTCACCATCGTCTTCCATACCTCCTGCCATACTTGTTACCTTTAATCCGACATAACGAGTGTCCAATTTAGCACCAGTAGCAATATGCACAGTAGCAACCATTGTGTGTGTTGTGTATGGGTCCATTTCTGGAAGTCTCCATTCATCAATGTCTTCTAGGTACACACATGCGTCTTCTGGGAATTCATCAGCGTCTGATGTTGTTTCAATACATTCTGCTTCGATAATTAAGTCGCCTGAATACGTTATAATCTTCCAGTCAACATACCAATCAGAAAGAGTTCCCATTCCTGGCAATGTATTCATGATATCATTGCCACTGGAGATGTCTCTTTGTGTTGAGTGGTTGTGAAGAGATGGGGTATCTGGAACGTTTCCAGCGTTAGTAATATTCACGACGAATTCAACTATCCTACCTGGAGCACTTGTTTTGACGTCGTTGTCAATACTAGGATCCATGTTAATTTGCATATCATAGAATTCGTTAACTGTTATGAAGAATGTTATTTCGCCACGTAGACGTGTTCTATGCCCTGTTTCATCAGGGTAGTCTTCTTCACTGAATGTTTGTATTACAACAGTGTAATCTCCTGCTGGAACTTGTTGTGGAACATTGATTGTTAGATCTACGGTCTGTGAAGTACCACGTGTTAGTTCTGTTAACAATGAACGAGGGATGTCTATGTCCCATAGAACATCGATTCCTGCTGAGTCATAAACGCGGCCTAGACGAAGGTCGTATCTGTCAGGGCCGTTTCCTGTGTTGGTAATTGTTGTAGGAATTACCCAAGAATCACCAGGGTTTGCTAGGAAGTCCGTTTCATCTGCCTGAGTAGCCAAATCGAATACGTGAATCACGTTTGTCGATAAAATCACCGCATCTGCTACTCTCGGATAGCCTTCAAGGTGAGCTTTTACGGTTACTGCCGGTCCAAGTCCAGCATTAGCATTGACTGGGGCACAAACAGAAACTCCTACAGTGTATGTAGTCTCTATCGGCCATAATCTTGGACTATTGATATCGGCAGGGTCTCTTGGCCCGGGAGCGTTTGAGAAGTCCAAATCGACCGTCCAATGGTCTTGTCTCCAAGTGTTGAGATCGACTTCATCAGGCTTTGCTTCAGGGGCGCCTGGTGTGGTGAATACTAGGTAGCCCGCTTCGTAGTTCTTGATCACATTGATTTCGTAAACAGCACAAGAAGGAGCACCTGAACCAGGAGATGGTAGAATAATTTCACTAGTATCGAATATCTCAAAGACAATGTTGCCAATAGAACGTATTGATACGTTTATCCACAATTCAAGAACATCATAGGTTCCTTTTTCTACGGATTTTAGAGGTTCGCCTTCAGACCATCCTTTCACGTAAATTACGAACGTTCCGGGGTCTTGACTAGTTGGAACTGAAATCTCCAAGTTCTTGGTAACTGATTGTCCCGGATCTAATGCTACTTGCATTGGGAACGCAACCTGCCAACCGAATGGAAGTAGCCATTCCTGTTGGCCTTCCAAACTATTTGGATCATAGAACGCATAGGTATCGAATACGTTACCAGTATTGGTAATAGTTATTGAGAAAATTGCTGTTTGGCCTTGCTCAACATCTGCCATTCTATGGCTTGTATCGAGATCAATGCCGTGAACAACGTCCATCAGGGTCAGAGTCAATCTTTCCGATCTGATTGCAGGGTCTTTCAGAGAAATTGCTGAAACAATAACCTGAGCAAGTTGATCCTGATCTGCCTGATAAATCGATGGCGCTCTTACACGAAGATACATGCGTGCCATTTCTCCTCCTTCGAGGAAAATTGGGGTATCTGCGAAGATTGCTGTATGGTTGTTTGCGAAGTAAAGATTCGCAGTCCAGTTCTCAGGCATACCTGACAGATTCAAGTTGTATGTATCTGCAACCAAGTCCTTCGGTCCTGGCGTGGTATTGTTGATGGTCAAGTTGTAGATTGTTTGTTCTCCTGGCTCGATTACGTGGTAGTATGTTTCTCCTTCATCGAATTCTACATCTACCTGGCCGGTCAAAACGTGAGAATAACAGATTGTCCATGGTCCACCGTTACTTTCATCAGAACACTTGTTTGTATCTGACCAAGCAATATGTGCGCCACTTCCTAAATCGTTAGCGAAAGCAGGAGGTTGTCCAAGAGAAGGCTTCGACAGTTGGTTTGGACCGAGCTTAAACGAAGACCATGATGTAACTGCAGTGGAGTTCCAAGTATCAAGCGCTGTTTCTCCAGGCCCTGTTTCATCGGTTGCATTCAAACGAGTGTAGCGAATTTCTTCACCCGCACTTGCATTACCGAAATCTAACCACGCGATGTGAACGTTGTTCTGTGGGTCTGTTAGAAGAGCAGGGTATGCAGAATTCTGGCTGCTTCCTTGTGGCATCTGTTGCCATCCTTCGACTTCTGAAATTGGAGTGTCTTCTACTCTCTTAATTGCGTATGTAGACAATCCTTGAGGAACTCCATCCCACTCTCCTGCCCCTTGTAGGCGCAACTTGGTGTAGTATACTTCGTATGGAACATTCTTTTCGAATCCATAGTCACGGCCATCCATCCAGGCGATGTGCGTGTTACCTTGCATATCTACCCCAATAGATGGGTGGAAAGAGAAAGCGTCGTCAATTGTAACACGTGTGTCGTTTACAACAACAAGGTGTCCTTCGCTTCCACGGCCCGTGTCTTCAGCATATCCGTTCCCTAGTGTTGTGTGTCCCGGTTGTCCAGGTGTCCACTGTGGATCGTTGTCCATCTTACCATATGGGTCCAATACTGTCATGAAAATTTCACGAGAGTTGTTGGTTGAGATGTAAACCATTGCTTCTACTAGAAGTTGCATCTGGCTAGCGCCTCCAGTTCCGGATGGGAACTCGTAGGTTTGGCCACCTGCATCAGTTGAGCGTACTGAATTTCCAGGGCAGTTTCGAGCCGATGCTGAAACCACTCCGTTAGGACACTGTACGAGATCTCTCATGTGAGATTCGATATTGACCGCTCCACCATATGATTGGCCGTACAGGCCAACCGGAATTACTCCCGCATTCAAACAGTTGTCGTGAGCTTCGTTGATTGAACTTGTATCATCTGCTTGTTGGGACGGATCTCCGTCCTTAGGTCCCTCGTCTGAAATTGGAAGAACTATCTTTGTAGCGTTAGGGTTCCACTTGTGGTCAGAGGATGTTGGTGGGTTTCCTGGAACATTTCCTACTGAGTCTTTCCAAGAAAGGCAGGCCCAGTTAGATCCTGGTCCCCAGTCTTCACCAGAGTATCCAGAGTATGTTGCCCCATTGTATACAGTTCCCGGTAGAGTTCTTAGTCCACCAGAGTCGTCATTGTTGACAAGTCCTAGAGGGGTGTTTCTTGGACCGGAGTTCTTGTTGTATGCAGCACAGTTACCCTGGCTTGCAGCACCAGGAAGAGTTCCGCCAAGACCATATATGGTCTCATAAACAGTCATGTTTCCTTCTTCTAGCATTGGTTTAATTCCTCTGAAGTTTCCTCCAGATTGGAAGTTTCCACCGTAAATTACTGTGCAGACATCTGCCCACTCAGAGTACATCGAACCGGATGTATCGACTACGAATACAAGTTCTACCTTGCCTCCACGAGTATCATCCCATGCAATCTGAACTAGGTCATTAGCATCGACTACGATATCAGGGTGGCCTTTGTGTCCAATGATTGGAGTTAAGAGTGTGTCATCAAACAGAACGATTACGTTCTGAACGCTGTAATCAGGTTGCAACATTTTGTAGTAAATTTGTGGCTGTTGGAAGAACATGTCCAGTGAATCATAATTGTCTTGCCATACAATGTGGACATTTCCTTTGCTGTCTACATCGATTGCTGGCCAGTCGCGATTGTTGATATGTTGTGCAACGATGAAATCGTCGATTGCTGTGAGGGACCCGTCGTCAGAAACGGTACCATCCATGGCTGTATTGAAGGGGTGAAGTGCCGTATACATGATTTTGTGCTGGCCAGAATGGTCAGCCCATGTCACGTGAACGATGTCGTTGTCGTCGATAACCATGTCTGGGTGGTAAATCTTGTGAAGGCCAGAATTAGTCACCTGTGTAGCATCAATCAAAGTGTCTCCACGAGGAGAAACCATCGAGTAATACAGGTGTTGGTTAGAACGGCTCCAGACAACGTGAACGTTACCTTGGGAGTCAGAAGATACTGCTGACATTCGATCCGAAGAACTGCCACCGTCTACGACTTGTATGGCTTCTGTTATGACAACCTGTGTTGCTGCTGCTGGAGCTGCAACCAAAATTGCTGATAGTGTTGATAGCAGCATTATTGCTGCGAGGCTGACTGACTTTGCTTTCTGACCCATGCGTATACCTTCCTAACGACATCCTTAACGCTACAATACTCCTACTTAACCGCGTCCCCCTCTCGTCATTATAGGAGAGGGTGGTGCTTGGGTTTTTCAAATCCAGTCAGACGGGTCGAATCCTTCACCAAATGACATAGAGTCATCTGTGTGAATTTCTTTCGGCATAGGGGCAGAAGGGCGCCCTGTACGGGTGCTTGAAGTCTTCTTGTCTTGCCAATCATCAACTGGGCCTGGCTTACCAGTACCGGTTCCGAATGTGAATTTTATTTCGTGGATGATTCCGAGTTTGGCTAACCAAAGCCTACGTAAATTTTGCATCATTTCATTCTTGGTTAAACCGTCAAACCAAACTGGCTCGCTAACATTGAATGCTTGTAATGGGCCTGGCCTTTCTTTCCCAGAATGGCCAAGGTGGATGCCCCAATCAACCCCTGAAGCGATTAGTTGCATCCGGCATTCGTGCATCCAAGATCGCCATTCTTCATCATCGCTTTTCATGAGATCACGCATTGATTTCTGTTGCCCTTCATCGACTCTAGTCATCGACGATACAGCCAATAAATCCCTGCCCTTTGGGATGACGATAGCGAACATGTGCCCGTTTTTGCCTTGAGGGTACTTTACGAGTAAATGCAGTTGGGCCCTAGGGTCCTCCTGTTCTCGCACTTCTATCCTCTCACTAGCCAGCCAGGTGCGGACTAGTTTCTCTGCTTCGTCAGGCGACATAGTACACCCGAGACGGTCCACTAACTTGAACCGTTCACTTTAGTAATTCATGTAATTTAATTAAGTCGGGTTGGACTTTCTTGCTCGCACTAGCCCTTCTGAACCACTTTTTCGTGTCTGAAACTGAATCCCAGCCGATTGAGAAAAATACCCCCGACATCCAGAATATCAAAATTAAACTAACCCATAACAAAATTGTCACCAGAATATGTTGCGCTATTCCGCCGCCAACTAAGAGTTCCCAGTTAATATCAATTTGAGAAGTAATATCTGAACTAAAAATAATTGAAATTGTAGTTATGGCTGTAGCCAGTATCGGCCACCACCCTAAAGATCCAAACATTCCAAACAAGAAATGGTATGATGTTCTAGCGTCCAAACCCTCATCCGTATCGTCTCCGAGCAATCTTCCAAGGGCGATTTGTGGGCCCATTCCAATGATTATGGATGGTAATAATATCAACATTGGAATAAATTTCAATAAATTTACAAGTGCTCCGGAAGGAGATATTCCCCTCAACCCATTACCTTGAGCGTTGATGTCTGTTCCGTCTAAAATTGAGGAGTTCAGAGTGTCTCCTATTCTAGTTGCAACCTCTTGGACCTCTGGAGGGGCTGGTTCGGTCTTCAGCCTTCTTACCTCTAGGACTTCTTGGCGCCAAGAGAGTGTTTTCTCTCCTTTGATTCTATTTTCTACATGGGCGATTACACCGTCTCTGTGCACCTCGCTGAATGTATCTCTATCTGGAGTCATTGGCGATAGTTTTTCTTCGACTTCATCTCTTAGTTTCACAACTAAATCAGAAGGTGGTTCTTTCCAGTCTCCGTCTTTTACAGCTTGTATTAAATCGTCTGGCAAACCTGAATGTGGTAATTCGATTGGTTCACCGTATTCTACCCAACAATCGGTTCTGAAGAGGTGCCTTGTTCTGAAATGTAAGCCAATTGGTATCAACACGGGTATTTTTGCTCCAGTAGCCTTAGCGTGTGCTGCGGCGGCTAATACTGTTCTAAAGGGGCCGGTTTTGACCCTGATAAGGTGGCTTTCAGAATGACTGGTTCCTTCGGGGAATAATGCACAAGCGAAACCATGAGAAATTCCGGTTGCGAGATTCAAAAGTGAGCGCCCATTGAGATAGTTGGCCTCCTCTTCCGAGCATCCACCGCGTAGTAGTTCTGCTTTCCTTACTACTGGTTGAACTGCAAACTTTCTTGCCCAAAACCCAAGAATTGGTCGGGTGACAAGATCATGGCGGCCCCCGACTACGAACATCTTTGGGTGTGTCAAAAATATCGATATAGGGTCGAGTAGGCCGTTTGTGTGCCATGCAGAGCACATAGTACCTCTATCATCTGGGATGTTTTCAGTACCGGTTACTTCGAATGTACGGAATACAGAATTAAATGTCCTACGCAGGCAAAAATACCCTAACTCCATGAAGAAGGGAGAGCCGGGGTATTTTTCGTTGAACTTTGGCAGAGGAGTATTTACCAGTTTTTGGTAATTCATTTTTGTTGCCGAAGCTGATAGTTCGGGAAGTAACTCTCCGTGACGATCTCGTGCTCCATCTGAACCGCTTTTCATATCGAGGCCTCCTTTATTCTGTTACAAAGTTCTGAAAGTCCGGTAAAATCAGGAGGGTTTTGTGGATTTGATTTGGGGAACATTGCAGGTAATGCTTTTCCGTCATCTCCTTCTAATCTCGGAATTATGTGGACATGAACGTGTGGTATCTCTTGTCCGGCAAGTGGGCCATCGTGGACAACCACTGTGAAATCGGTGGCATCAAAATAAGCGCCCAATATCGCTTGAGTTCTTTTCACTCCTTCGAAAAGTTCCCCCAGCTCATGCACCGATAAGTCAGAAATCCTCTGCACTGGATTTGAAGGAACTACAAGCGTGTGCCCTTCAGAACGAGGGAACACATCTAGAAAGGCGCCCCAACTGTCTCCTCTTGCAACAAAGTTACCAGGAACATCTCCCGATAGGATTTTTTGAAACAGGGTTGGCTCTGCCATATCAGTTGCTGACCGCATGCACCTCAAAGTATTGAGGGTGTTTTTACCATCACTCTTCAGGAGTTAGTACCCAAGAGCCAGCGCTACCTTTCCTAATTGCTAGAGTTGAAATGTTGCCTTCGATATCGACTAAGGTGTGATACATCTGTTCAGAATCGGTTTCAGTAAAGTCCGCTCTCTGATGGACCCCTCTGCTTTCTGTCCGGGATAGTGCGCTGTGTACCGTCGCTTTAGCTAATCTAATTCCAGCCTTGATTCGTAATGCATCAAGAAGATTCGAGTTAAACAATCTACTGTTATCATCTACATGGAGATTAGCAGCAGATGATTCTAGGGAATTGAGTGCTTCCAATGCTGCATTCAAACCTTCAGCGTCTCTATTCATTCCAACGTGTGTGGTCATGATTTCTGTAAGTTTAGCAAACAAAGGCCCTGCGCGTTGAACTGGGCCTTCTTCGGCGCCGGCCATTTCGAAATCTAGATCCGCTTCTGAAACTCCTAGTTGTGTTTCGAGTGCGGCTCTTCCAGAGAAAGTCGTCTTGGACGCATGTTCTGCGGCGTGAAGTCCAGAGATGTGACCTCCTGTCAGAGCGTCAAGAAGGCGGTTTCCTGCAACCATTCCTGCGCCATGGATTCCTGAGCATGCTGCATCTCCTGCTGCATAAAGGCCAGTGAACCATCGCGACCATTTTCCAGATATCGCCCTTCCTTGCTCGTCGGTCACAATCCCACCTAGAGTTGTAGAAGCTTGTGCGCTAACTGGTATTGTTTGGCGGGCCATGTTGATTCCCAATCGTGTCGAAACTAATTCAGAAGTTTGCGACCACCATTTCTCAGATTCGCCCATGTTTCTAGCATCGAGCGCTATGTTCTGTGCCCCCATTGCGATTGAAATACTGGTGGTGTCGGCGAATTCTTCCACTTCCAAGGGGTTACCGTTTGGGTGGTGAAGGGATGCTCCGTCGGATAACATTCCTACGGGTAATACGACGTTTGTGCCAGGGACTGCCATAGGTGTCCACGATACGAATTCAAGATTTCTAGCAGACATTCCTGTTCTCATAGCCATGTCTAAACCGAGTCCGATTGAGGTTCCCGTCCAGGCTCCCTCATACCCTCCATCGGCAATAATAACACACTTTGCCTGAATTGAGTTCACGGTTCCAGTTGACATGTCAAGAGCAATTATTCCGTGAATCTGTTCATCGGTGTGCACGATCTGAAGGGGTATTTGGTCACCTCTTCTAACGACACCGTGACGCATGCATTGTTCTTCTAGGACCTGTTGTGTTTCGCGAGAGAGTGCATCCCCTGCACCCGCTAAACGAGGTAGTGTATGTCCTGCTGCGCGTCGAACTAGAGGTATTCCATCTGCGTCGCGGCGGAAAATAACTCCCCACCTTTCGAGTAAATCGACTTGGCGGGTTGCTTGTGAAATGCGTTCTGAAACGATATCTTGGTCGCAAAGGAATCCTCCTGCCCTAATTGTATCGTCGCGATGAGACTTAGTTGTGCTTTCTTTCAATGGCGCTGCAATGCCGTCAATGGCGGCTGAATTGCCCGCCCCTAAACTATCGGCAGACATCATCAAAATTGATGCTCCGGCCTTTGCTGCACTTGCCGACGCGTGTAGTGCTGCCGGTCCGTCTCCGATTACGATGATGTCCCATGCTTCCAAGTACTCCACCTCAGTAAGCCATGCGAAGAGTGGACATGTCATAAGCAACGCGCTTAAACTCTCATCATGCCGCTGTTGAGATTTCTAAATTTGGTAGTGTAGTTTCGCCTTTCTGACGTGCTTTCAGCATACGCTTAAGGCGTTGCTTTGATAGATTACTATCTCCTAAAAGTACCTCAGTACGGATAATTCTTGAGCCGATAATAGTGTCATCGTCGTCACGAAGAATTACTTGCACGTTTCTTTTGCCACGTACCTTGGAGCCCCACGCAACTCCGATCCAAAGAATAACCCCCTTCTCGAGATATTTTGGCATCCAATCTAATGCGTCTTCTACTAGCCTGTCAGTAATTTTAACAGCGTTATTTGGGCCCGGGCATGACCTCAGTTCGAATCGGTGCACTTGGCTCTCAGGCATTCCTCCTGGGACGATTACCTCGACCCGTAGGTGCCTGTCTTTGGTGGTTTGATTATTGAGTGCTATGAACAAGTGCCCGGTTTGATTATCACATTGAGAGGCCAGTGCCAAATCCATTCTCCAATCGTCTTTGGTAATTGCTGCTGAGCCAGATAATAAGTCGTTTTGTAAACGATCTAACAGATCAAAGACTTCTACTTGCCATGCTCTAGCATGAGCTATCAGCCTCTGCAATCTTACCCAATTAAATTGTTCATCGTCGTTGAGAAGTAAGTCCTTTATGGCCATTGGTTTGATGAACTCCTCTAGTTCATTCATCGTTTCATCATCGTTAAGGTCGCCGCGACTATTCAGGTGCATGAGATACAATATTCTCTCTCGTGCTTGTTTTTTATCCACCCCGGGCAATATTGAATTGGATAATTTGTCTTCCCATAGATTCCACAATAATGAGTGATCGGGGTCGAGGTGCGCATAAACAAGATCTCCGAGAATTGTGTCCAACTTCATAGGGTGGTGCGTTGGAGAATGTAGAACCAAGTAAGGTAATTCATCACCAAGTTTACGGATGTCGTCGGTTGTAAAAATAGCATGATATGCTAGTGCCAAACTAGAGGTTAGAGTGATTAGTAATACAAGGTTATAGGCGAGTCCGTTTGGTTCTAACCCGGCAGCTAAAATTAGCAAGAAAAGGGATGTTGCGGCCAAAATTGACGCTGTAGCATTATGGAGTCTTACATCGTTAAGGCCAGCCTTAATCCGGTCCATTCCTGGCTCGGACATCATGTCTCTTCGAACCCCTTTGACAATCGCTTCTTCTTTCCAAAGTGAAGAGCGTAGAACTAGTGCAGTCATTGCCCTTTCAGCAGCGATAAAGGCGGGTGTAATGGAGACGATTAACATCGGTATCCAAAGCAAAATCATCAGTGTTGGACTAGTTAGAGGATGATCGGGGGCAACTACTCCTGCCAAGGCAGTAAGGGCCATCAGAAGTCCGGCAATTCTTCTCATCATTAGAACGATTGGATTGCAGGCTAGTCGGCCATATTTAATCCTGTGATTCTCTGCAGATTGGTAGTCGATAAAGGCACTAGATATTGAGTCTTCAGCTCTATCGAAATCCTCGCTGTATGGGTTCGGTAATCCCGACCCCATGCCGGGAAATACCTTCTTCGATGAGGGCTCACCCATGATGGTGGCATTGCGCGCGCTGGTATGTGACTTTGGGTGGAATGGTAGCGATAGGTTGTTCAAAGGTTGGCCTCACCGACCATTTGGACACGTGGCCCAGCTGGATAAGGCGGCGGCCTCCTAAGCCGCAGATCGCGGGTTCAAATCCTGCCGTGTCCGCCAAGTAAGATTCAAGAGTTTTGATTTTGAGATATCTCTTTAACGCGATGAAGAAATTCCTCAAGTTGAACTCTGCCGTGCATAGATTTCTGTAGTTTAACATCGCAATCTGCCAATGCCTCTAACAATTCACAGAGCATCGTTTCTTCGAGTAGTAACCTTCCGGCGGTAAGTAGCCTGTGGAGATGGTACACCACATCTTCTGCCTCTAATGCATGCTCATTCATCAATTGGTCTAAAGCACCCAGAGCGCCTTTCAAAACCCGTTTATTACGACCGCTTTGTTTCTCCCATTTCCAATCATGGACTCTACCCCTAAGGGCTTCCTCCAAAACATGTTGAATTCCTAGGAGGGTTGTAGCAGCGACGACTTTCTGTAAATTACTTCTATCGTTGATTTTATTTTGCCTGGATAAAAGTTCTAACAGGAATACAGCGCGTCGCAAATTACCGTTCGCAACGTGAGAAATATCACCCAATATTCCCCTAATTGGCAATAACTCCTCCTTGTTCACTATCTCCTCGAGGCGCTTAGTAACTATCTGATTAGGAGTAGATGGTATTCTGATTTGTTTTGAACGAGAGCGTAATGCATCAATTATTCTGGATGGAGACCTGGCTGTGAAAATGAATCTCGATGTGGAGGAAGTCGATTCCATCATTCTTCTAAGATAGGGTTGTCTTGTTGGACCGAGATGATCAGCATCTTCGATGATAATTAAGCGAGATACTTTTGCAGTAGAGGCGTCTATTCGTGAATGGTTCTCAATGCCTGCAGGTGGAGTGTCTCCTTCATCTGCTACTGTGAGATTAGAATCAAACGAATCTAATGAAGATCTGCCTGCTAGTGTATCTTTTGATGATGTTCCACCCGGTTTGAGAAACTCTTCGAATTTCTTCATTGCACCAGCGCTCTTAGCCAAATCCCTTGCTTGGAGAACGTGTGTGGTAGAATGCCAAGATGGTCCTAATATCTGTCTGGCGATCAATCTCCAAGCCGCTGTTTTGCCAACACCGGTTGGCCCAGCTAGAATAAGATGGGGTGGGTTGGCCTGAACTGCAACTTTCTGTAAGTTGGTTTGAATGGATTCAGACATCGCCAATTCATCGAATCGGCGAGGCGCATGAGACTCAAGCCAAGATGCCATTGGTAAGAATGGTGGCGAGTGGGTCTTTCAACCCCTCGGTGAGTGAATGTGTTCACTCTGCGTCAAGGATCTTGTGTCCAGTCCTTCTTAATTTAAGGAAAATACGTGTTCCACATACTTTGCAAGTCATTGCTGGTTGCCACTTTCCTTCACGGTCACGTGTGAAGCTTTGGATGGTACCGCAATTTGCGCACTTGTAATCAACAGTGAGGTCAGCCATATCGTTCACTCTCATCTGCGCGACCGGCCTCTCCTCTTTGAAGGTGTCCTTTGTGACAAGCAAGGTTCATGGGTGGCGCGCGGCCCCATATTGGCATGCCCGGAGACAAACTCGTCATCGATGTAGTTGACAATGGTGGACAATGGACTCATCGCGAATGGCGCATGCTACGTTATTTGGGTGTAGATACACAGATCATTGAGAATAATACTCCTGTAGAAGAACTCAGAGAACTTGACGGTTTGGTACTTTCAGGAGGAGCTGCCCGGATCGGATTGTCCGGAGAATTAGGCAATTGTGCAGCGTTCTTAGAACTAGATATTCCAATTTTAGGTATTTGTGCAGGCCACCAGTTCATGGCTAGGCACTATGGAGGAGACGCAAGAGAATCCCCCCAGCCAGAGTTTGGTGCAATGAGTATAGATCTAGTCGGCGGAGGTGGTGCTATCTTTGCAAATACTCCAGAAACCCAAACTGTTTGGGAAAGCCACAATGACGAGGTTCACATCTTACCTGATTCGTTTTTCATAACCGCTTCGAGTGAGTCTTGTAATATCCAAGGGATGGAAAACGACGCAGGGGACCGGTTTGGGCTGCAATTTCACCCCGAGGTAAACGATTCAGAGTTTGGTAAAGAGATGTTCGAGAACTTCGTTGAAGTTTGTAAGGTGGCGAAAGAAGTCTGACCTATGCGTAATGGTTGCACTGAAGCGTTGTAGTTATTGGCCGCCTCTGTTTATGCGTGGTGGATTATATCTAACCCGGTTCGCATAAAATAGCCTTTAGCCGTGCTCTTGGCTAAGTTGTTGGCCCTTCTGTATCCCATTTAGCCTATCGGCACGTAGGATTTACTTCGTTGCTAATTAGCCGCTTCGATCAGTCGCAGCAACTCTTTTCGATGCTGTCTTGTGCACAGAAGCAAGTCTTTGCAGGAACGATGTCAGCCCTGGAGCTGCGTTCGTTGAATAGTGCAGTGACTGCAGCGAGTTCCTCGGGTGCATCTCCTCTTGCTTCTAGGCAGAGTTTGAGTCCGAGTAGTCCCCACATGTTGTCTTTCCACAACTTGATGTCAGCACGATAGACTTCTTCTGCCTCTTCGAAATGACCTTGTTCGTGAAGTAGTGCACCTAGAATGTGGCGAACTGGTTGCATCTGGCCCCATGGTTCGTTGTATGCTAGGTTTAGTGAAAGGTCTACTCCGCGACGCAGGTGGTCGAATGCTACAGTGAAGTCTGATGCTTCGCCTCTTTCTTTGGCTAAGAACTGTCTGCGGTATTCGATTTCTCCAGAAAGGACCGCTTCGTTAACCAGTAAGATACAAGGTCCATCGGATGGATCTTGATACATCAAATTGTTGTGCAGAACTCTTCCTGCAAGTGCTGGGTTCTCAAGTGCTTGATTGAATAGAACCTGTTCTGCTTCTGCCTCTGGAACCATTCCCTTGGAAGCGTATGCGACTCCTCTTGCGTAGTGCTGTGTTGCAATGGCCGCCGGGAATACATCCTTGTCGGAATGCATTGGTTCTGCGATTATTTCATCCCACTTACCGAATCTAATCATTACGTGCCATGGCATTGTAACATAGGACTCTAGGAAAATTGCACCCATTGGGATAATGCCGGCGAGCATGAATTGAACTCCGGAGTCTTTGTCACCCGCTGGTAGTGTTGCAACTGCCTTACGAGCATACTTCATTGCAACTTCGTATTGTCCTTCAAACATTGCACACCAAACTACGAAGTGGTGATTATGCATTCGATAGAATTTGTAAAACTGTGATTCGTTACCGGTAAGTTCGACATACCTATCATCGGCTTCAACTGCAGCAATATTACAATCTACAGCCTCTTTCCACTGCCCTACCCATGCATCGATGTGAGATGGCATGTGGACCAGATGGCCTAATCCAGGCATTGCTGTTCTCAAAACATCGGCCGCTGGTAAAGCACGCTCCGGGAATGGTGATAATTCCAAAGCGTGGCAATACAAGTGACATAGAGCAATGTGCTCTTTGGCGCCTTCCACTGTTTCGAAAGCATCTTCCATGACCTTGACAAGCAACAATGTATTATCGTCTGCAGGAGTGATTTCTCCAGTTGTAGTATTCTTATCCCATAATTGCCAAGCTTTTAGATTCATTAGGGCTTCAACGTAAACCGCAGTAACGTCCAAGTTTCCGCTGTATTTTTTGTATAGTGGAGCCATTGCTTCTGCGAATGCAACGTTCAATTCCGGGCTATTACCCATGTTGAGGACTGTCGGATCTGCTGCATCTCTTGCTTCTGCTGAGTGGCGTTGTGCTAGAGCATCAATCAAATCCTTCTCCAATTCAGTACATCCGTCTTTGAGAGAAACTGCTTGTTGAATTGGGTCGTGCCCTGAGCCTAGGCCAGGGGGCCAATTGTAGCTAGAAGATACACAGTAAGCAATGCCCCACCATGCCATTGCGCAAGTAGGGTCTAGTTCTGCACACTTACTAAAGCAAGCAATTGCTTCTTCGTGGTTGTAGTTCAACATGTGTCCAAATCCTAGGACATACATTTTTCTTGCTTCTTCGTTAGCGCAAGTTATCGTTGTAGCAAAGAAATAATTTGACATATCTCCAAAATCATACTCATTAGGTGCAAGAGGCATATTTTCTCCGGCAATGTAAGAGGTTTTAATTCAATGTATTGAAATTCTCGGACAGATAATAATTATCTCCTTTCCAAATAATAAATAGACAAGTGGCCGATAAGATTGAAGATTGCGCCCTCTTGCCAATGGCATGGATAATCCATTAGATATCGAAATCCAAGACATGAACGGCAAGAATACCACACTCCGCAAACTAGGAGGAGATAGCGCACACACATGGGTCGTAGTCAACGTTGCTAGCGCTTGTGGATTTACTAGGCAATATGCTGGGCTCCAGGAGTTGTCTGTAAGAGACGGGGTAACTGTTGTAGGATTCCCATGCAACCAGTTTGGTGCACAAGAGCCCGGGTCTCATGAAGAAATTTGTGAATTTACTGAATCTAAATTCGGAGTCGATTTCCCTTTGATGGCAAAGGTCGATGTCAAAGGAGTGGGGGCAACGCCTCTATTCGAAAATCTATCAAAGGTACAAGATGCCGGCGGATACGAGGGAGAGATTCGCTGGAACTTTGCTAAGTTCGTAATTGACAGCCACGGAAGTGTGACTCGCTATTCATCTAGGGACGAGCCAGAAGATTTACTGTGATTCAAACCTTGAGGTTTGCTTGCCTTGCTAGTAAAGAAATCTGCATGCTGTGTTCCAGCATTGCCGCATTTGCCCAGGCATCATCCAAGTCGTAACCGACACAATAGGCTCCATGCCCACGAATAACTACGCACTTCATGCCTCCCTGCTTTAGGGCTTCATTAGTTTGCCTAAGGAACGCGTCTGGGTTTGCCTCATCGGGATCTACGATAACGATTTTTCCTAACATCTTCTTTCCAACTTCATCTATCGGAGTACAAAGGATTAGGTCTTTTTCGCAACTAACTGCTGTAGTGTAGGGGCCCATCATGTGAATACATGCAGCGGGCCCACCAGTATCAAGAGATTTGGTAGCCAACAATACTTCGAGCGTGCGCCAGTCTGCAGTTGCGCCTTCGGGTGCTCCTTGGCCTAGTCTTCCACCAACAAGCCCGCGCTCGTTTAGTCTGGAAAGCGTTACTCCTGAACGGGTTGCAATCATTACTCCGTGCATTCCTGGATGCAGCATTGCAATGGCTCCCATGTTAGCTCTGACTAATTTCTCTCTATCCAACTGCCTTGCTAATCTAGCAACGTCTGCAACCAAGTGGTCTGGAACTACGATGTCTGCAGCCAATACTGCTGGCGGCATAGGCTGTGTTTCCAACTCTTCGATTATCGCTACTGCGCCTACGAGGGAGCTTCTCAAACTGTTAACTTCGCCAGAAAGCATGATTGCTTCTTTTTCGGCAGCCTCTGCTCGATTGGAAATGCTCGGTTTAGGTAGAATTGTTTGAGGCTGGGGGGCCGCCTCTTCTTGTTCGGTAATCGTCTCTACTTCAGACTGTTCCGCCGGGATTTCATCGAACTCTTCAGTAGTGACTCCAGGGGCTTCTTCAACAGGACTTTCGATCTCTTCTACAGTTTCGATTACCGCTGGTTCTTCGTCTCCAGCAACTTCTTCAGACTCAGAATCTGGTTCTTCATCTCTCGATTCTGTAGTGGATTCTTCTTCGGTTGTTGAATCCGCAGGAGGGGCGCCAGGTGGGCCGCTTGGTGGCCCTGGTGGTCCAGAGGGTGGGCCAGTCGGAGGGCCGCTTGGAGGGCCTGATGGAGGACCGCTTGGAGGACCAGAAGGTGGGCCAGAAGGCGGACCGCTTGGTGGTCCGGAAGGTGGGCCTGATGGTGGTCCCGAAGGTGGACCACTTGGTGGCCCAGAGGGGGTTTTGGTTTCAGGGGGGGCTTCGTTTGATTCTTCTACGGTGGATTGGTCGGTCTCGGATTCTTCTGATCCAGACTCAACCATTGATTCCTCGTCTGATGTTTCGGCTAGAGGTTCAGGAGATTCAGGTTCTTCCAACACAGGGGGCGTGAAACCCTCGAGGCTGTCGAAAGCGCCCCCAAACATATCATCTGCGGCTGCGTTTTCTGCATCCTCTCGAGACTTCTCTGCTGATGTTTTTCTGCCGGCCACGTTCTCTCCCCGTCTGGGCCACAGAGCGCGGCTTAAATAGCGGTTGTTACTCGGCGACTTGCTGCCCGTGTGGTGTAGCGGTTATCATGAGGCGTTGTCGATGCCTCGACCCGGGTTCGATTCCCGGCACGGGCGCTTGAATGATGTGCTGAGCGGCTGTCTTTTGGTTTCTAATCATTATTCGAGGTTAAGATTAGCATAAATGATTAGCATTATTCATTAACTATTCACAATCAAGCATTCGCCTCGATGACTGTATATTCCGGGCCGGGTAGAAGAGGCACTGAGTGCTCTTGTAAAATAAAAAAAGCCCCCACCAGGAGCGAACTCCTGATGAGGGCAATATCCCGTTAGGGTGTTTCATTTTCAATTAAGTGAATTTCACTCGTCTGCTGGTATGAACTGACCAATCAATGTTGATCCAAGTGCAATTGACATAGCAGCTCCTGCCATCCATAGAGTCGTTCCTGCGCTTGCATCGCCACTTGGTAGCATGAAGTACCAAAGAACCATACCTAGTAGCATTAGTCCCCCAGCTCCCCAAGAGATTACCTTCTGGCCCATTTCTGGGATTGCATCCATTGCGTCGACTCCAGCCATTGGTAGAACCATCATCAAAGTTGCAACAAGCGCTAGTACAACGCCGCCCCACATTCCGATAGTTCCCATTGTTCCAGCAGTAACTGTTGAACATGCATCGTCTTCAGCATCTGTGATTTGTTTCAGATCATCGCCTTCAATTCCGGCATCTTCGTAGTCGCTAGCCAATTTACCGTAGAAATCACACTGGTCAGACATGGCCCATGTGCCAGATAAAGCATCGCCATCACATTCCGCTTCCATTCCAGTGTATACTTCTTCAAGCATTTCGATCATTTCATCACTGCAATCGGCATCAGGGTCTTCTATGTTCAAAGCATTCAAACCATATGTTATTTCCACACTGCCATCTACTTCCTCGCCCATAAATTCATCTGAGGTTAGCCAAGAACCGCCTAAAACAGCCATTAGTCCCAAAATCAAAGATAGGCCCATCATACCCGCCATAATCATTCCTTTCATCTTTCCATCCATTGTTTTCACATTCCTAGAGACTATTGTCTCAAATGGATTTCAAATTGTCGAGTATATCAGTGTTGCACCGTT
>Ga0233444_10000992_pt1 | contig 33823 bp, 24 predicted proteins | sample SI_124_October20_6_FD_182792 | JGI IMG/M metagenome (GOLD analysis project Ga0233444, IMG submission 182792) | Seawater microbial communities from Saanich Inlet, British Columbia, Canada - SI_124_October2016_10_MG | ecosystem: Environmental > Aquatic > Marine > Inlet | place: Canada: British... | reverse complement strand
AGTAAAGCGACTGCTCAAGACGACTCGCATCACTCGTCACTCAGCACGAAATCGTCTTGTAATCATACTTTCATACTATGTAGGACTCAGAGCGTGTGAGATAGCGTCTCTCAAAGTCGGTGATGTCGTAGATGGTGAGGGGAATATCAAGGATACGGTACTTTTGACTAAGGATATGACTAAAGGCAGCAAAGCAAACAGTGTCTATCTGTCAGAATTCGTGAAGAAAGAGATTAAGAAGTATCTTGAGAGCAACACAGAGCGTCTTGTGACTCTCAAATCACCTCTGATCTACTCGCAGCGCACTGGTGGTCACTTCTCTTCACAGACTCTTCAGATACTGTTCAAGACACTCTATTCAAATGTAGGTATCAATGCTTCTAGTCACTCAGGAAGAAGGGAATTCATTACTGATCTCTCTGAGAAGGGTGTGTCAGTACGAGTAATACAAGAGTTGGCGAGACATCGAGACTTGGCGACTACTCAGCGATATATTGATGTATCAGTAGATAAGCTCAGAAACGCTGTGAATCTAGTCGGGATTTGAGAACTTGTAGCACAACCTGCAGTACATTGATCTTTGTTGATTTTAAGTTATTGATAGTTATGGTGTTTATATTTCCTCTCCCCCGAAAATCCCATAGCACACTCGTAGCACACTTTTCCTCCCGATAAAGTCCGAGTAGACTGCCTTTCATGGCAAATACTACTAATATTATCCCCTGCGCTAATGCCTGGATTTCTACACAGCTCTAAAAACTATTCTACAAACTCTTGATCAGGATTTATTGTAGTTGATGTACATTATAATTAGCGCAACCATCAAGGTGGGCCTTGTATAGTAAAGCACCATATATACACCATCTGACCGAGATAAATACTCGTTATAAAAATAATACGCGTCTACCGAGTAGTAACTTAACACTATAATAACGCTTAAAAGGAAACCTCTAAATATTCTTCCGTCATAGAAACTGACAACCAAACCAACAGCGAGCGCAATTACTATGAGTAGCCGAACTCTGAAGAGACCTCGATAGGATTGAGCAACAATGTCAGTTGGGTCTATTTCAGTTGTATACACGTATTGAGAAAAAACGAATGCAAGGACTGCCGAGAGAAAAAGAAAAACACTAGCGCAACGGAAAACAAGATTTTGCCCAACGAACCTCGACATGAATACATTTCTGCCCGAACTTATCTTACTGAGTTCAAGAAGCTCTTCTTTTGATAAATGGGGCCGCTTTGAATCACTCAAATTTTTCACCGCTCCGAACCCAATGTTCGACTAGTATATATGTACCCAATAAAAGGTAAATGGGACGAAAAACAACTAAAAAGCCACCCGCCATGTTCGTTAACTCAAACACACCTTCCTGAAAGACGATGGTGTCATCAATGAATGATACCCAAGACCAAATAACAGCGAACACCATAAATCGACCGAATATCTGAGGATAGAAGAGTGAAATCGCAAAACCAGACAACAGTGTGACGATACCTATGATCCTAGCTGTAAGAACTCGCCTGCCTAAAGCAGTACCAAAAGCATCATCAGGCACGACGATTTGATCCCATTGAGATGAAACAAGTGCATATAAGGCAAAAAACCCATATAAAACAACTAGAATCAATGAGATATAGAAATATATTGAGTACTTCTTTTGGAAAATCACTTTAAAACACCCTGATATTAGTTTTATTTCTAATTATCGGTTATTGCTAAGGAAAACTTTACTATGCTTGCCCGAGTGGAATCATCGTCGCCGTTTTTCTGAATAGCTACCCCTTTCCACTCTTGTTCGTAATCCATAGCACACTTATATTTCCAAACGTCCACGTCTGGATTGATTTTCTGTGCCCTCAGTCACTGCTACCTACTCAGTCTTGCTCTCTTTTCATGGCGCACAAAAAAAGGCGGAGTGATTAAGCCTACCACCCCGCCTTCTTTGTTTACTGACCTAGTTATCCAAATCAGAATCTACGATCGCTTCGAGCGCATCGGGTACGCGGTCGCTGTCCGCATAACTACCATCAATAATTCCATCTCCATCCACATCAAAATCACGGCTGTCTTGGATACCATCATTATCATCATCGAAATCTTCTCTATCCGATATATCATCGACATCTTTTACCCCATCACCATCAGAATCGAGATCAATATAATTAGCGATGCCATCGTTGTCGTTATCCAAAACCCCTTCAGATACATCAAAAATACCATCGCCATCCGAATCTGCGTCTAAACTGTCAATGATGTCATCACGATCACTGTCACGGCCTCCCTCGATGTAATCCTCAATCCCTTCGCCGTCTGAATCAGAGTCTAAGTAGTTTGCTAAACCACCACCGTCGACATCATCAACGCCTTCCTCATCGTCAAATAATCCATCGCCGTCGGTATCTATTCCAGTTCTGGCACTCAAAAGAGAAAAATAGCTACCAGTGGCATCTAATTCAAAAATCCCGCGGTAATCCTGGCCATCAAAATCTACTACAGAGGTATTTAGTCTCCCGCTAGTTGAGTCATAAGTGCTAAAAGTGCTCTTTGTATAAAAAGCTGGGATAGCGCTAATAAATTTTAGTCTTCCGTCATCTTTAAGACGTAACTGAACGGTGTATTTAGCAGAACCTACTGTCACAAGATTTAGTTTTAGTAACCCAGTAGTTGAATCAAAACTATCTGCCTTGGCGGCTACAGAGCAGCCCATGGCAATTAGCAGTAAATGGGGCGTGAAAATAGTGTTGATAGTTTCATAAGCATGCCTCTTAGCTAACTCTAAAAATAGTATCGATATAGATAGACCATAATGAGAGCCATCAAAGCATCATTAACTTAAGGAAGTATTGACTGAACCACATGGTTTTTATAACTATCAAATTTGATAAATCTTACTGAACCTTGTTTCAGAGGTATGGAAAGGGCACGCATCACACGAAGCAACAAGCGCACTGAGCACGCTTAGCTAACTCGAAGCGGGACGCCTGTTCTCTGCTTCGTCTCCCATTCCTCCGGAAGTTCTAACTCGATATTAGCAGCGGGTAATGCCGGTTTGCCCAGAATCACGTCAGCCATTTTCTCTGCCACCATAATAACCGGCGCATTGATATTGCCGTTGGGAAGCGTCGGGAATACCGAGGCATCGATTACCCGCAGATTTTCGATACCATGCACACGGCACTCGGTATCAACTACGCTCATTAGATCGCTTTGCTTCCCCATTTTACACGTACCTGCGGGGTGATAGGCGCTCTCCACATTATCTTTTACCCAAGCATCTATTTCTGCGTCGCTAGTAATATCGATTCCCGGCTGAATTTCATCTCCTCGATAATTGTCCATCGCAGGCTGACTGATAATCTCTCGCGTCAACCTAATGCATTGCCGCCACGCCTCTCGGTCCTCTTGCTTTTGGTAATAATTAAACAAAATACTCGGCGCGGCAGTGGCATTTGCAGAGGTGATTTTCACGCGTCCGCGACTTTTAGGCTTATTAGGGCCCACATGAACCTGAAACCCATGCCCCGAAATTGACGGAGTGCCGTCATATCGCATAGCTGCAGGCAGAAAATGGTATTGAATATCGGGCGCCTTAAGACCGCTCGATGACCGAATAAATGCACAGGACTCGAAATGATTAGTCGCGCCAAGCCCTTTTTTAGTAAGGAGCCACTTAGCGCCAATAATGCCTTTGCTGATAAGTCCGAGTTTGGAATTTAGGCTTACCGGCTGCTTACACCAGAACTGGAAATAGACCTCCAAATGATCCTGTAGGTTTTTCCCAACCCCCGGTAACTCGAGCCTCTGCTCAATGCCAGCGTCAGCCAAATCTTCCTGTGCCCCGATACCCGAGCGCTGCAATAGCGCTGGAGATGCGATCGCACCTGCTGCGATTAGTACCTCTTGCGCCGCACAGAAAGTTTGGGGCTTGCCGCCGATCTCGACATTGACTCCTATCGCCCTTAACCCATCGAATTCGATTGTCTTTGCGAGCGCCTCGGTGATTAGCGTGAGATTAGGGCGATTGAGCACTGGGTGTAAATAAGCACGCGACGTAGACTCACGAACCCCGTCACGAACGGTCATATGCATCGGCCCAAACCCCTCTTGATGCTCACCGTTATAATCTTTTGTCTCTGGGTATCCGGCATCGACGCCTGCATCGATAAACGCACGATAGAGCGGGTTAAGTTTCATGTCATTGCCTGCGCAAACACCGAGCGGACCGTCGCCACCTCGAAAATCATCACCGCCTTTTACCCAGGTCTCAGCTTTTTTAAAATAAGGAAGGCAATCTTTATAGCCCCAGCCTTCGGCACCAGACGCCTCCCATTCTTCGAAGTCCTGCGGATTGCCGCGCACATAAACCATGCCGTTGATGGAGGACGTGCCGCCAAGCCCCTTCCCTCGAGGGCAACTTATTCGTCTTCCGTCTAGCTCCGGCTCAGGCTCTGAGTGATAGCCCCAATTGAATCGATCGGATGCCATCGGATAAGCCAGTGCAGTGGGCATTTGCACAAAAATATTTTTGTCGCTGCCGCCTGCCTCAAGAAGTAATACTCGGTTTTCTGGATTAGCGGAGAGTCTATTGGCCAGAACACAACCAGCCGAGCCAGCACCTACGATGATGTAATCAAACTCTTTCACGCTATTTCCTCTCAAGCTTTAAAAGACGCGGCAAGGTCGTGCCTGCGTCGATAGGTTAATCCCGCAACGGCGGCGTACAAAAAGATAACTACCAATCCTATCCATTCGATCTGCAATGGCGTGAATTGATAAAGCAATATAAGACTGTAAAGCAGCGCCCAGTGGCCTAAGATGTACTTTTTCATTCCGAGTCGGCTTACCGTTAGATGCAAATTTTCCGAATACAATCGCGTCAGCGAGTCCAGCGAATTGGTCACGAAAATAGTGCCCACCAGAACCATCAGCACATTCATATAGCCAGTAATTTCTAGCCCTTGCTCATAGACGCCAAACAACACCGAAAACCATAGTGCGATCGGAATGGAAGGAATAAGCAACAGGGAAAGCAATAGTTGCCATGTGCGTAGCCCACCGACAAAGCGAGATACGAACTGGCCGATCATAATGCTCCAAGCGAACCACCAGAATAAGTAGAAGGCGTGGTAATCAGAAAGCGGAAATATAAAGCGATGAATATTGCTAAAATAGCCCCCCAACTGAGCCATATTAGTCGCGAGACCCGACAAACCAAGACCGCCGAACGCCCACATCGCAATAATAAGCGCAAAGAAAAGCCACGTAGAAGCTAAACTCAGTATTTTAAGATAGCGAATATCCGTACTCGAGATAACAGCAGCCAGCACTACTAATCCAACAAAAGTGAATGTATAAAAAGGAGAGATACCTAAAACGTAATCAGGCAAATATTGGAGAAACAAATAGCCTGTAAATGCACACGTTGCAATTATGGTTGCGTTGTTTACTTTTTTCACCCAAGGTATTTCGAATATTTTTAAGCGCGGCTCAACTAAGCAAAAATAAAACGTTGTGAGAAAGTAAAAAAGCCAAATATAAAATCCCCAGAAACCAAATTCGATCGCGATCGGATTGGTGAATCCATAAATTTTCCTCGCTTCGTAGATCGGGAACTCAGTTAGCGGGAACATAATCAGACCAACATCGAGGCCGGACGTAAACAGAATAGCGAAGAAAGCGAAAAATCGTGTTGGAGTCCGCCCAGTCAGAATGAGGCGTCCGCAGCGGACGAGTAGGACTAGCGAGATGACTAGCACAGCGACGACAGCGCATGAGAGAATGATCTGCATCATCGGCAGAACTTGTGGGTCGAGATGATGTTCCTCATCTCGACCGAGTCTAACAGAATGAGCTAGATTGCGGGGAAAATTGTTCGAAACCACGCACAAAGTCGACTCACACTTTACTAACAGTATTGCCAAGGGGTACTTATGTGCGGAAGCGGGCTAGTGCGACTATCTATTTGCAAAATACTGTGCGCGTCAGCTTTAGTATTTGCGCTTACAAACTGCCACCCGCTGATAGAAACCTCGACTAGAATTCCTAAAGCAATTTTCATCATCGTCGATGGAATTCCCGCAGACATTATAGAAAGCACTCAAACACCGAATCTTGACTCAATTGCAGGGAGTCATGGCTACACGCGGTCTTATGTTGGCGGTGAAATTGGAGGCGTGACTCAGAGCCCAACGGTATCAGCCGCTGGCTATAACAGCCTGCTCACGGGCACTTGGGCAAATAAACACAATGTGTATACAAACCAAATAGAGAACCCGAATTATTCCTACTGGGATATTTTTCGCATAGCACGTCATCAGAATCCTGACATCAGCACTGCCCTGTTCTCAACTTGGCAGGACAATCGAACACGTCTTGTTGGTGACGGTTTACCCGAGGCTGGAGGTAGCAAGCTAGACTACGCCTTCGATGGGCTCGAGCTAGACGAAGCGCGCTTTCCCCATGACGAGGCGCGAGAGTTTATCCGCGCTATCGATAACGCGGTGAGCACTGAGGCTGCACACTATCTTCGCGATGTTGGCCCTGAGCTTTCTTGGGTCTATTTGGAATATACCGATGACATCGGCCATATTTACGGCGAGGGCGACGAACTCACGGCGGCGGTAGCTATTATGGATGCCAATGTCGGCAAAATATGGAAGGCGGTTCAAGACAGGCAGAAGACACACGACGAAGATTGGCTAGTTGTCGTCACGACCGATCACGGAAGGGATGAAGAAACCGGTAAATCCCATGGCGGCCAGAGCCTGCGCGAGCGCACAACCTGGATAGCGACTAATAGTCAGAGGCTTAATAGCAATTTTGAGAGTCTGCCAGGGATTGTCGACATACTCCCGTCGATCCTCGATCATTTGACTATTGTGCCGCCGCCAAAAATCGCCGCACAGCTAGACGGAGTTTCATTTGTAGATCGACAAGACAACGAGCCAGTCCGATGAGAAAACTTATAATTTCGCTAATTTTAATAACCTATAGCCTCGTTGTCAGTGCCCTCGTATCGGCACAAGTTACAATGTCGGCACAAGAGACACCTTATCTCTTTATCCTTGGCGTCGCACAAGACGCAGGCTATCCGCAGGTTGGCTGTTATCAGCCGCATTGTATGCCGGGCTGGGAAAACCCGTCGCAGCGCCGCACTGCCACATCGCTCGCGTTACTAGACCCTGTGCAGAACCTGAGCTACTTATTCGAAGCGACGCCGCACCTGCCCGAGCAGCTTTATGCGCTGCAAAAGGAGGCTCCAACTACCCGCACTGGCCTCGATGGAGTCTTTCTAACTCATGCGCATATCGGTCACTATGCAGGGTTAATGCATTTTGGGCGCGAAGCAATGAATGCGCAGGGGCTGCCCGTTTATGCCATGCCAGTGATGTCAGCGTATCTGCGCAATAATGGCCCATGGAGCCAACTTGTCGCGCTTAACAACGTAGCGCTTATGCCGCTTGGAGATAACCGGCCCGTCGCGCTTACACCGGCCCTCTCCGTGACCCCAATGCTGGTGCCTCACCGTGATGAGTTTTCGGAGACCGTCGGTTATCGCATCGAAGGGCCCAATAAAAGCGCTCTCTTTATACCCGACATAAATAAGTGGGCCGATTGGGACACAGACATCGCCGCCTTGATTAAGACAGTAGACTACGCGCTGCTCGACGCGACTTTCTTCGCCGACGGCGAACTCGGCAACCGCGATATGTCGCAGATCCCCCACCCTTTCGTCGCGGAGTCGATGGCGTTGTTTTCTGTTCTGCCTTCAGAGGAACGCGGCAAAGTCTGGTTTATCCACTTCAACCACACGAATCCGCTATTAGACCTTAAAAGCCCAGAGAGCCTTCGCGTGATAGGCGCAGGCTACCACATCGCGACAGAGGGCCTTCGGCTGCCGCTCTAGACGCCACGCAGCCTCTTTCCACTCAGTACCAAAACCACCCTTCCCTTCTCATTAGGCGCCCTTTCCTGTAGAGTGCGCGCCTTTTGCGTTTGCCTTAGCTTGACCTTAAACCTATGAAAAACCTATTAAACCTCTACGACCGATCTAAGCACATCAACTATCTGACCGAAATCCTGTCCGGACTCACGGTGTCATTGGCGCTGGTGCCCGAAGCGATCGCCTTTGCCCTTATTGCCGGCCTATCGCCGCTCACGGGGCTTTATGCTGCGTTTAGCATCGGACTCATCACCTCACTCTTTGGCGGTCGGCCAGGCATGATTTCAGGCGCGACGGGCGCGGTGGCAGTGGTGATAGTAAGCCTTGCCCAAAGCCATGGCGTCGAATACATCTTTGCCACAGTAGTGCTGGCAGGCATGATTCAAATGCTTGCTGGGGCGCTTAAGTTAGGCAAATTCATTCGCCTCGTGCCCCATTCGGTAATGTTTGGCTTCGTTAACGGCCTTGCTATCGTGATTTTTTTAGCGCAACTGGCGTCGTTTAAAGTAGCAGGTGAAAACGGCGAGTTGGGCTGGATGATTGGCGATCAGCTTAACGTGATGCTTGGCCTCGTTTTTCTCACTATGCTGATTATCTGGGGTCTGCCTAAGCTCACCAAGGCAGTGCCTGCGTCGCTCATGGCGATCTTGGTGGTTAGCGCTATCGTGCTGGGCCTGGATATCGACACGCGTAATGTCGGCGACATTAGCTCGATCAAAGGCGGCTTCCCGCCCTTCCATATTCCCGAAGTGCCTTTTACCCTCGAGACACTCAGCATTATTTTCCCCTATGCGTTTATCGTTGCCGGGGTTGGCCTTATCGAGAGCCTGCTCACACTAAACCTCATCGATGAGATAACCGAGACACGCGGCAAGAGTAATAAAGAGGCGATGGCGCAGGGTCTGGCTAATGTCGTTACGGGGTTCTTCTCAGGCATGGGTGGCTGCGCCATGATCGGTCAAAGCCTCATCAACATTTCTTCCGGCGCTCGCGCGCGCCTGTCAGGCATCGTCGCCTCAGTTATGCTGCTTGTGTTCATCATGTTTGGCGCCGAATACATTGAGAAAATGCCGATCGCTGCCCTAACGGGGCTAATGATTATGGTCGCCATTGGCACCTTCGAATGGGCGAGTATCAGGGCGATCGGCAGGATGCCAACTCGCGACAACCTCGTCGGCTTTTTAGTCGCTGGCATTACCGTGCTACTGCACAACCTAGCGCTTGCGGTGCTTATCGGCGTCATCATCTCGGCGCTCGTGTTCGCATGGGAAAACGCGAAGCGCATCCGAGCACGCAAATACGTTGATGAAGACGGCACGAAACACTACGAAATCTATGGCCCGCTGTTCTTCGGTTCAGTGCAGGCTTTTGCTGAGAAGTTCGATATCGCCACTGATCCCGATGTCGTAATAATCGATTTTCGCGAAAGCCGCGTAAATGATATGTCGGGTATCGAGGCGCTTAACAAAATTACCGAGCGCTACACACGAGCAGGCAAAGAGTTACATCTTAGGCATCTAAGCCCCGATTGCCTAAAGCTGCTCAAAAACGCCGAAAAGATCATCGATGTTAATATTATCGAAGATCCAACTTATAAAGTTGCGGTCGAAATTTAGGCACTCCAGAGCAGTTTTTCCGGGCCGCTCAGATTGCGCTGAAAGAATACGAGGGTGAAGAGTGAGTCCGAGCGATATTAGCCGCGTCATCGAAATGGCGTGGGAAGACCGCACACCGTTCGAAGCGATAGAGGCGTCTTACGGGCTCAAAGAGCCAGACGTCATCAAGCTTATGCGTCTCGAAATGAAGCCGTCTTCTTTCCGAATGTGGCGCGAGCGCGTCACGGCGCGCAAAACAAAACACGCAAAGCTACGGGGATTCAAGGTCGGCACCTTCCGCTGCGCCACTCAAAAAATGCGCTAATCATCAGCGCTCCTCTCTTGGGGATCGCTCTGCTGCTTCATTTTTCCCCCTATTCTATCAACACACGATTTCCTGTTCCGTCTTTAAATATTTCCGTATTTGGTCAATTTAGTGACTTAACTGTCATATTGTCATGAACCTGTAATATTTCGGTAATAGAGTGCTGCTATTAAGTTCGCACGCCTTCTCTTGCGATAGGGCGCTCGACCAAAATTACTGACGCGGAGATATGCACGCAATGACAAATAAGATTCGATTACTCAGTTCCTTGACTACTACGTCAACTACCGCTGCTGTTAGCTCTTTAATCGGCTCGTCAGTTGGCGCGTCAATCGCCCTGAGCGCTGCAATAGCTTTGATCGCATCTCCCGCAAAGGCTGCAGACCAAGCGCTTCTGGATATTCTGCTGAGCAATGGCGCAATCGACCAAGCTCAGTACAACGAACTGCTTAACAAAGAAGCGTTAGAGGAAGCCGACGTTGTGAACATTGGTTTCGCGAATGGCAGCGGACTCAATGTCAAATCCGCCGACGGTGCCTACGAAGTAGAAATTGGCGGACGATTGCACTTAGATTACATCGATCACTCATTTGACTCGCGCATAGGCAAAGACCCTATAAGCGGTAGCCAGGTTCGACGCGGCCGCATCGAAATCGATGGCGTGTTCGACAATAACTGGGGCTACGCCGCAGAGTTCGATTATGCGAAAAACAAGGTGGCGATAAAGGACATCAAACTGGGCTACGAAACAGACAGTGGGGCATCTCTGTATGTTGGACACCAAAAGCAGCCATACAGCCTTTCACTCGAGATGAGCTCTAACGATATCCCCTTCGTCGAGCGAAGCGCAGACAACTACCTCGTGGCGACCTTTACCGATCGCGCGATCGGCGCTCGCTATGAGAACAGCGGCGCGAACTGGTTCGTCGCAGCAGGTGTGTTCGGCGACGCCATGAGCAATAGCGACACTACCGGAGACGAAGGCTGGGGCACATCGGGGCGGCTAGTCTACTCGCCGATTATAGAAGACGAACGCATTCTGCATTTAGGCGTTCGCGGCTCTTATCGCGAAGTCGACATCGCTACACCCACAATGCAGATCAAAGACAAAACTACCGATTTTTCTGGCTTAAGCATTGTTAATACCGGCGCATTAAATGATGCTGAATCAGCCACGCTCTTTGGCCCAGAGATGGCTGCCGTTTGGGGGCCTCTTTATGTTTTCGCAGAACATACAACGACTCAAGTTGGACGCGCAGCAGCACCAGATCTTGAGTTTTCGGGCTGGCACGCGGCCGCCGCATGGAGCTTGACCGGTGAAAGCCGTGCATCACGTTACAGTATGAGCTCGGGAGAATTTAAAGGCTTGCGCCCTGCGAAAAACTTCGATTGGGCGAATGGTGGCATTGGCGCTTGGGAAATCGCTGCCCGTTACGCCGCAATCGATTTAAACGATGGGAATGTCATGGGCGGAACGGAAGATGCTCTTTCAATCGCCCTCAATTGGTATCCTAATCGCAGCGTTCGGATCATGGCCGATTGGTCACGCGTGCTCGATACCGACGAATCAAATACGATACGCATGTTTGCACAAGACATGGATATCTTTACCCTCCGAACCCAGTGGAATTTTTAACCCAGCGGGATTTCGAATGACTTCTCCACATCAGGATTCCCGATCCTGATGTGGAGAGTAATTTTAAGAATAGCCATAAAACGTGTGTGAACGCGGGACCAACTAATCAGCGCTTCATCCTTTGAGGATGTTCGCCAACCGGTTGCTGATAATCGCGTCAGCCTCAGACATAATCCTATCGATTAATTCCTTACAGGTCGGCACGTCATGGATGAGGCCTGCCACCATACCGCATGACCAAGCACCGATTTCCATGTCGCCTTCAAGCATTATACGTGGATAGACGCCCGCCACCTCTCCGTGTATATCCTCGAACTTGATTGCGTCACCTAGCGCTTTCTCTTTTGCCATTAGGCGTTCAACAGCTTCGTTATTTAATACGCGTTCGGTATTGCGTAGTGGACGCATAATTAGGCGCGTATCAAGCTCCGACGCATTGACGATTGCTTGCTTCACATTGTCATGCACAGGCGCTTCTTTAGTGGCTATGAACCGCGTACCCATATTAATGCCTTCGGCGCCCATCGACAGTGAGGCGACGAGTGAGCGAGCATCGGCCTGGCCGCCAGACGCAACAAAAGGAATTTCGAGTTCGTCTGCAGCGCGCGGAAGCAGAATCATGTTAGGAATATCGTCCTCTCCGGGATGACCGCCGCACTCGAAGCCGTCTACAGAGACCGCATCGCAACCAATTTCTTGGGCCTTGAGTGCGTGCCGCACCGAGGTGCATTTGTGAATTACTTTTATTCCGGCTTCTTTGAGCGCTGGCATTACTTGGGCAGGATTTCGCCCAGCTGTTTCCACTACTGTGACGCCACCTTCGATAATCGCCTTTACATAGCCAGGATAGTCGGGCGTGCTTAGCGAGGGCAGAAAGGTCAGATTCACACCGATGGGCTTATTAGTTAATGCACGAGCTTTAGCGATTTCTTGCGCTAGCAACTCAGGCGTTTTTTGCGTTAGCCCGGTGATTATTCCAAGACCACCTGCTTCCGACACGGCAGCTGCGAGTTCGGCGAAGCCAACGTAATGCATGCCACCCTGAATGATCGGGTGCTCGATATTGAATAATTCGGTTATTTTTGTCTTCATGTTTAGCCCTTGTAGTAGTTAAATGTTGTTAGTTTCTAGCGCTTGAAAAAATCGGCAACCACATCCTGAGCAACCTGCTGCAGAAACGCTGCATCTTCTGCGCTTATCTCACCAAAATAGGTATAGCTATTCCCGACTGGCGACTCGTTATAAAGAGACGCGAAAACCACACACGCCGCGAGATAAGTGCCCTCCAATTCGGGATGGCTGCCGTCAAAAAATTTGTGCAGAATCATATCTGGCTTGCGCTTATAGGCTTCTTCGAAGGCAAGGCCAACGGGGATCACTAGCGCACCGATCTCATTCGCAGTCTCTATATACAGTGATGCAATTTTATCGATCATATCTGGATCATAGCGCGAGTGCACATCAGAATAAGCGGGTGTCATATAGAGCGCCACCTCGGCACCCGTCTCGCGTATTGCCGCGCTGTGCCGCCGCGCAGTCTCGGTGAATATACGGCGGCGTGATTCGCGCAGTGGCTCGCCGCTGCCGCCTTGAAGAATGACAAGATCGAAAGGCTTCTCTAAGCCCAATCGTCCGTGTTCTAGGTGTCCGGCCACATCATGGTGGTTGAGAGCTGCACCTCCAATGGTTGCTGATTTATAAGCGATGCGTTCGGCAAGGCCTTTGTCGTGAGCTTGCACCAGTCTATTCACATGATTGTGCAAACTGTCGTTGTAATAGAAATAGCTGTTACCTACGAAAAGCACTTGACCAGGCGCGGGATCGTCCAATTTTTTAATTTTTATCGGTTGAGCCAAAATAGCTGGTGTGACTAAGCAAGCAACGACGCCTGCAAAAACCCAACGTTTAAAATTATTCATAAAGCGGCTCCAATTACTCTGATTTTTTATTCTTTTTGAGCATTCTTCTATTCACGCTCGAGCATCACACGCATCATCTCTTGTGCAAAAATAGGCGAGGTTCTGCTGATGTCCCCGCGATCAACTTCGTCTCCGATCTCGTAAGTAATCGCCGGAATATGGTAAGTCGAATAGAAGTAATTTTTGGTGTTTTCTTGTCCAGAGGGCTTGCGTGGATCATAGAGGAAATCGAAATCGGACATGCGAAGGCGCGCGCGGTCTAGCCAATCGCGAGCGAAATCTATTTCCTCGTCAAAATCCTCTGGCATCTGTGTATAGAATCGACTGCGCTGCGTTGAATGAAAATCGAGCATCAACTTGGGCGCTATACCCGCTTCATCGATCTCGTCTATTAAGCGCTTGATGCTCTGAATTTCGGGCTGTGTAAATGGTCCCCAGTCGCGATTGAGATCACGGCCACCCATATTGTGTCGCCAATGACCTGCGTCGACGCCATCGGGATTGATCAGCGGCACTAGTACCAGCATAAATCGCGCGCGAAATTCGTTAGCTAAATCGCTATCACCGAACAGTTCGTCTACGAAACTTTGCATCGCAAGTCCGCCAGTGATTTCGGGTGGATGTTGACGCCCAAAGAGATAGACCACTTCAGGCTTTTGTTCAGTAATTAACGCCTGAATCGGCCGGCCCTGGATACTTCGGCCTAGCGTGCGACTACCTACTTCGGGATGTGCAGCAAGGCTGCGCATCCACTGCTCGTAATCATCATTAACCAGCAACTCCTGTGCAGAGATGAAAAGCGGATCACTGCGTCTCTCGAGTGTAATCGTCAGTATGCTGCGGTCTTCGCTAATGCTTACCTGCGAATCGTCAAGACGCTGCCACGTTGTGCCATCGGTGCTTACCTTTGGCCAATAGCGCGCATGGCCATCGACAAAAGTTAGGCTGAGTTGAAGCGCTTCGTTCTTCTTAGGGCTTAATCGAAACGAGTACCACGCACTCGGATTGATCGGAGGTGCGTCTTCGGGAGTGATGGTAAAGCTCACCGAGGTGGGCGTGGTAAATTCGCAGACGCCAAGATTGCCACCACTAAAATTTGAATCAATTAGCGCGATGTCAGATTCACAGAAATCAGCTAGCGCCGATCCACTCAACATCGCGATAGACATCGCAGCCGCTTTGAGCAACAACCTAAACGCGCGCCAACTGACGTGAGAGCTCGGTAACTTGCCCGAGTGAGATGGCCGCTTTGAGATGGACATAATTTGGCTTCTCCTTGGTAACCTTCCTAACCTTAGTAACATAAGCAGCCTTTAAAAATCACAATAGTCAGTTGCGACAACTAGTCTTGCATAAAAAAAGGAGCCCGCAGGCTCCCTCTCATCTAGCGCTGACTTCGTGTCTGAGACTATAGCAGGCGGAAGCGCAGGTCTACATAGTAGTAGCGACCGAGGTCGCGATGTTGGTCGGCAAAATAGCCAAACGAATCATCTGCTAGCGGCGCGCGCTCGTCCTGTACGTTATTCATACCGAAACGAATGCGGCTATCGATATCGCCGATCATGTCGAAGTTGTAATCGACTGACAGGTTGAACGTGGTCATCTCAGGAATTGGGAAGACCTGCCCGTTAGAGAGCAGCTGGACAAAATCGCCATAGCGAAGGCCGGTCATACGAACTGCCCAATCGCCTTTGCTCCAGCTCGCACGCACGGTGTCTTTGCGCTCTGGATTGCCATTCTGACCAATCAGACTCGCAAAGCCAACAACAGGCACCGAGGCAGGCAATGTGCCCGACGCCTGAGCTGCCACAAGCTCTGCTGCTTGACCGCCTGCCTCTTGATCATATTTGTCCATAAACGTGCCAACATAGCGGAAGCCGAACTCGCCGAGTTCAGTTTCTACGTCGTAATAGACGCCAATATCTGTGCCTTCTACGACTCGCTTGTCGAGGTTGGTGTAGTTGTCGTCAACCCGAGCAACCTCACCAAAGGGGCAGAGTCCTGCCGCTGCGAATAGTGGCAGAGAATCAGTTGGGATATCGTTATCACGAATGACTGCAGGATTGGTTGTAACCGCAGAACAGTTGCTCGTACCCGCACTCAAACGTCGTAGCAGATCAAGTGCGATGTGATTCTCTTCGCCGAACAAGCCAATCGTGTCTGATTTTTCGATCGACCACTTATCGTAAGTAATCGTCAGCCCTTCGACTGGCTCGAGCACTACGCCCAGTGAATAGTTGTCTGAGGTCTCGGGCCTAAGTGATCGACTACCTCCGGCTGTACGCTGCATGCCGTAATTACAATCGAGTACCGTCTCGTCAGGATCGACGACCAAGCAACCAAAGTCATTACGTGTATTCGAACGGGCCACTAGCGCCTCGTTTATTGTGACGAGATTAGGTGCGCGGAATGCTTCGGACCAAGAGCCGCGAATCAGCACCGGCTCGAAAGGTCGATAGCCAAAGGCTACTTTACTAACGGTTGTGCTTCCGATATCCGAAAAATCTTCGTAGCGTGCAGCGAGCTGAACATCGAGATTGCTCAGAACTGGAATTTGCAGCTCGGTATACAGCGACGTAACTTGACGATCGCCGCGACTGTCTGCGGTAGGACTTGAGTTCGCGACGTCAGAAATATAGGGAAAAGTCGTTCCTGAGACGTCGGTAAACTTTATCGTGCCATCTAAGCGCGGATCGCGATCGTCGATGAAAGATTCATCTCGGTATTCGAAACCAACAACCATCCCGACAGAGCCGGCAGGCAGATCAAAGACTTCGCCGCTCGATATCTTAAAGTCGAGCATCGATAAATCTTGTTCATTCTTTCGAACCACATCGACTAATGTGCGTTCGATATTGCTGCCGGTAGTTGGCGCGAATGGGTTGAAACCAGCAGAGGTTGGGTCGTTTAATGCTTCGGTCATGAGCTGATTGCTCACACGATTGCGGGTGATGTCCTCGCGGTCGGCGCGCGACCAAGTGTATGCACCTTCCCAGAACCAGCTGCCCACCTCGCCGCGCAGTCCGGCGAGCAAGCGATAGGTATCGCCAGACACATCGACGATACGTGGTACTTGAGTAAAGCGGTAATTATCTAGTTCGAGTTGCAGCCCATCGCAAGATACGCCGGTGCCGATAACGCTATCAGGCAGACGGTTGGGCGACGTGCAAGAACCGAGTGGGTTGTAATAGGCGTCGCCTGCCATACGGAACTTCGCGACGGCGCTCGAACGAGATGAAGGATGGCGCGTGGTGTTGGTATCTGAGTTATACCAGCTGAACTCCCCAAAGCCTTCCATGCCATTGTCAAAGTCATGATTCAAATAGGCATAGAGATTACTGCGTTCGAGTTCCGAGTACAGGTCACGATTGTCGTTTAGGTTATAGCGATAGGTGCCCTGCCCATCGACAGCGCCACAGACCTCATCGTTGATGGTGTATTCACAGCGGCTATCGCCGAGGGGGTAGGTTTCGAATTCGCCAGCGCTGTCGGTAATAACGTTACGCAGGCCATTGCTCGATACGCTTGGGCGAACATCGTACTGCCCATAACCCGAATTAGCGCTATTGTTGCGAAACATGGTGGTGTTGAATTCATTGTCGCCCACGCGGTCACGGAAGTCGCTGTTGGCCCAGCGCGGGTCATCTTGTGAATTAACACGATCGCGCTGAAAGAAATTGAAACTCGCGCCGACGTTGGTGCGCTCCTGATTAAAATTAGTACCCCACTCCACCGTGAGACGCTCATCGTCGCGGCCGATGCTTTCGTAGCTGTCCGCACGGAGGCTAACATTGAGCCCATCGAAGTCGTTCTTCATGACATAGTTAACAACGCCGGCGACTGCATCTGCACCGTAGATCGCCGAAGCGCCTTCGCGAAGCACTTCGGTTCGGCGCAGGCCCGTCACGGGAATAGACTGGACGTTAACTGTATTAACCGGCACGAAGCTGCCGCCTACCGATTCGGTTTGATAGGCCGCAGAGTTCACAACACGGCGTCCATTTAACAACACCAGCGTGTTTCCTGTGCCCAAATTACGCAGGTTAAACGCACCGATATCGCCGCGGGCGGAGTTTACGCCGCCCGAGATATTTTCTGATTCGCTAAAAAAATTCTGACCCTGCTCAGCCATAAACTCGAGGAGCTCGTCTCCCGAATTAACGCCCAATGCTTCGATATCGAGCTCGTTCATAATCGATACGGGAAGCGCATCGCTTATTTGCGCGCCACGGATTTGAGAGCCAACAACAACAATTTCGTCAATCTCTTGTTGCGCGAAAAGCGGCGCGCTGGCCGCACTTAAAAGCATCGCACTAGCGACACTGGCCGCCAATGGCCTTTTGCTAAAAGTAGTCATAGTTATTCCCTTGAAGATTTGAGTGGATAGCGCGTCATCGATTTCTTCATCGAGTTGCCGATTTGGGTATTTCACTTGGCGTGGGTTGAAGATTCGTTGCTAGCTTCCTTTATTGATTTCTTAACTAGATCCAAAATACTTCTATATCGAACTGATATTGACTACTATTTTTAGAGTTAAAAAAATTAAATGGCCAGTTTCATATAGTTAGGGCTCGCATTATCCAAAATTTTGCAATCAAATCAAATCATTTTGTCACCTCTTTCAGCCCATATGAGCGATGGACTAGCCGCGTCGGGAACGCGATAATACGGGCCGTCGAGACACTCACACTGCTGCAAGCCACTGCTGTAGCTTAGATTTAGCCTACGAGACAGACCCCTTCATGGCCGCAGACAAGTTCCGCTTTACCACTGTTACCGCCGTCGTTGTCGCCAATATGGTTGGCACCGGCGTGTTCACCAGCCTCGGGTTTCAGCTTCTCGACATTCAATCTGGCTTTGCGTTGTTAATGCTTTGGGCGGTGGGTGGCTTAATTGCCGTGTGCGGCGCCATGACCTACGCCGAACTCGGCGCAGCCCTGCCAAGATCTGGGGGTGAGTACAACTTTTTGAGCCGCATTTACCATCCGGCCGCGGGTTTCGTGTCGGGCTGGATATCGTCGACCATAGGCTTCGCCGGGCCGACCGCGTTGGCTGCAATGACTTTTGCCGCTTACATGCTCTCTATTTTTCCCGAATTTGGCGGCCCTTGGACCGAGCGCTTTATCGCCGCAAGCTTGGTTATCGCCTTGAGCATCGTGCACGCAACTAATCGCAGGAACAGCGGCGGCCTTCAGCTCGCATTTACGATCCTCAAGGTCATCATCATAATAGCGTTTGTGATTGCTGCGATTGTGCTGGTCGATACGCCTCAGCCTGTTGAGTTCTTCCCAAAGGACGGCGATTTTGGGGTGCTCACCTCGGGTGAATTTGCCGTATCGCTTATCTATGTGAGCTATGCGTTTGCAGGCTGGAACGCGGCAACCTATTTGAGCAGCGAAATGGAAAATCCGCAGCGGACTTTGCCGGGCATCCTTCTAACGGGCACCGTCATCGTCACGCTTATGTATGTCGCACTCAATTTCGCATTTCTTTACGCCGCGCCAATGGATAGCATGGCGGGAGAAGTTGAGGTGGGGTATATCGCAGCAGAGGCAGCCTTTGGCACTGTAGGCGGGCGCTTCACCGGCATCGTGCTTGCGATGCTCTTGATTTCGACTGTCAGTGCGATGGTTATGGCGGGGCCGCGTGTTATTCAAATGATTGGGGAAGACTTCCCGCTGCTAAGCGTTCTGGGCAAGACCAACGCTCACGGTGTCCCGGCGATCGCTATCTATGCCCAAGGAGTAATCACGTTAGTCTTTATTTTTTCATCGACATTCGAGTCTGTGCTGGTGTTTTCTGGCTTTACGCTCGCGATTAATAATTTCGCCACGGTATCGAGTATTTTCGTGCTGCGCTGGCGCCAGCCCGACCTTCCACGGCCTTATAAGACATTCCTCTATCCGCTGCCTCCCCTAATATTCCTGGGCCTAACCGGTTGGACGCTCGGTTTCGTCACGCTCAACCGTCCAGTCGAAGCCCTTTTTGGCCTGGGTATTATTGCCTCCGGACTGTTCTTCTATTGGGTCTCGCTCCGTGGCAGTCAGATCGAACACTAGCCTTTGGCCCTAACGCTCTAATTTTTCACTTTCCCGCATTCTGACCTCCAATTCAGACCTTTTGCGGGCATTTGTTGCCAGTTTGTAACACAGGCGAGGCAGCACACCCGATAGCCTGTACAATCGCGTCCTTATTTTAACGATGCCCTCCCACCGTTTCACCCAGTGGGCAGCGGCAGCTATTCGTGCTTTACCGATTAATGAGACGCTTCATGCCTACCCTTTTTATGCCCACCCTTGTCATGCCTACCCTGTTCAAGTCGCAGACTCTGTCTTGCCACAGAGACTCCTCTCGCGCTTTAGGCCCAAAGCGCTCGATTCTCGCCGCGCGATACGCAGTTGCGCTAATCCTTGGCGCAAACCTTCTTGTTAGCACTGCGTCGGCACAAGACGCCGGTGATGAGTCCTCTACCGTTATCTATGCGGCTGACTATTTTGATCAGTGGCAGCCTATTACCGCACAAGACATGCTTGACCGTATCCCCGGGCAAGGCGCCGCTGGCGGGCCTAGCAGTGGGCCATCGAGCATCCCCGGCAATCCCGAAACGGGCGGACGCGGACTAGGCGGAGGTGGCGGAAATCAAGTGCTGATCAACGGCAAGCGCATTGCCGGAAAAAATAATTCAACGAGCGAGCAGTTAGATCGTATCCCCGCCACTCAGGTTCGCGAATTCCAGATCATCCGCGGCACCTCGGGCGACCTCGATGTGCGCGGCAGCGGCCAGATAGTGAACGTCATTCTGACCGAGGCTATTGCGTCCAATAGCATCTCTTATGAGGCCAGCATCGATCGCTACCAAGACCAGAACTTTCGCCCAGGCGGGACTTTTTCGTTAAGTGGCCAGCGCGGAGGCCTCGATTACCTCTTTGCCGCACGCAGCCAGCCGCGTTACAACGTCTCGATCGGCGATGAATACAGCATACTCGGTGACTTTTCGATGAACGACTTAGTTCTCGAAACCCGCACACGCGATCAGATGGAGAACGAGGTCAGCATGAATCTCGGTTATGAGATATCAGACAGCAGCAGCCTGCGAATAAATGCGCTCTATGCCGACAGAGACGACCCCACCGATGTCGAACGCTATACGACCAATCTTCGCGTCACCCCCAATTCGCTTCTCAGTGAACGCGAAGAGATCCCGAGTCAACGCGATAATTGGGAGATCGGTGGCGATTACGAACTTAACCTTGGCAATGGCCAGCGCTTCAAACTTCTTGCTATCGCCAACCAAGACAATCGCGACTCTGCGCGCGAACGGTTCTTGCTACTCGACGAGGGTACCGAAGAAAAAAACCTCTATCTTGGTATCAATAACGTCACCGAAGAACAGATTGTTCGCGGATCGTTCACCACAAGCCTCTTCGACACACAGAGCATTGAGTTTGGCATAGAGCGCGCACAAACCTCACTCGACTCGGCGCTAACACTCGGCGGTATCGTCGAAAATGGAACGCCCTCTGCCGCTGTCGGCGGCCTTGTTCCGCAGGCCGTGAGTAATGCGAATTCGTCGGTCGAAGAAATACGTTATGAGCCCTTCGCTATTCATAACTGGACGCTCACGCCTACCCTTTCTCTCGAGACAACGCTGTTGTATGAGTCCTCTGAGATCACGCAATCGGGCGATAGCAGCAATCAGCGCGATTTTAGTTTCGTTAAACCTAAAGTCGATCTGCGCTTTAATCCGAGCACTAATCTTCAGCTGCGCGGCAGCATTGAAAAAATAGTCAATCAGCTTAGCTTCGCAGATTTCGTTGCGGTGAACGACGAAACCGATAACGACACCAATACTCTGGAGGGGAACACAGATCTTCGCCAGCAGTGGCAGTGGCGTTATGTTTTTAACGGAGAATACCGTCTGCCCAATGACCTCGGCGTGCTTAACGCCGAAGTCTTTTATGCGCAGCACGAAGACGTAATCGACAGGCTAGACTCGAGCAGATCGGAAGACAGCCTGCAATCGGTGAACGGCAATATCGGTGATGGTATTGAAATGGGGGTCAACTTAAGCGCGAGCGTCAGAGCGACGCCGCTTGGCATGCCCAACTTATTGGTGACGACATCGCTTAACGTGCAAGATTCTGAGGTCACAGATCCGCATCTCGGTGTGAAGCGCCGCTTTCAAAACTATCAACGCGGACGTTTTACCTTATTCTTCCGCCACGACATTCCCGACTTGAGAATGAACTGGGGAATGCAGTATTTCGACCGGATAGACGGCGGCATGTTCCGCTACGATGTCGACGACATCGAATTCAACGTAGGCGAGCCCCGCGTTAACCTTTTTGCCGAATACCGTAACCAGCGCGGCACCACTTATCGTTTCGATGCCGGCGCGTTAACCGATGGGTCGCAGTGCCGTCGCCGCACTCGTTTCATCGGCCGCACGACAGCGGATATTCTCGAGGAAATCGAATACCGTTGCACGACGACTGGCATCGAGCTGAGCCTGCGGGTTAACGGTACTTTCTAACTTCCTAATTTCTCGATAGCTAGTCTCTCGATAGAAAAGCGCTAGAGATTACATCTCTAGCGTTTCTTCTCTTACCAATTTCGCTGCAATTTGCTCATCGGTAAAGGGCATATCTATCCACTCGCTCTGCGAATAGATTTTCGTTTGGTCTGCATAGAAAGGCGAATCCGGTTCCGGCGATTGAGAATACGTCAGTATTGCTCGCGCGTTAGGACTTCCATCTTCATTCCACGTGACCGATTGAATGTAGCTATTGCCAGTAACGATTGGCGTGTAGCCGCCGTTGCCACCATCGAAACGCGCACTGATCACACTGAACATTCCCGCGCGGCCGTCACCTCCAGGGATTCCGATTTTTTCGCCGTTGCGGATCTCGAACTGCACATCTCCCCATCTAGCATCGAGCGCTATGCCGGCGCCGGTTATCCGATCTACCGCGACATGCAGCGCCGCAAGGATTGCTTCGCGCGTTGCCGCATCGTCAATAGTCAGTCCGCGAGGCGTGTGAACTGGATCAGCGTTATCGAAAGGCACGGCGTAGTACGCCGACAACTGTTTTGTCTCTGAGAAGAACTCATTAAATACATGAGCGCCGCGGCTTTCGATAGTTTGCTGGCGATCCCAGTATGCGAGTACCGCACACGCCTCGGCGAGGCTAGTATCGTCCGCACAGACTTCGAGCACTTCATCGAGGAACAATTCGGCGCCGTAGTGGCGATGACTAAACAATAAATTTTCGACAGTCGCCTGATCGAATTTTTCTCCCGCAGCTACTACCTCTTCGACAAACTTGAGACCTGAGCGCGTGCGCAGCGTACGCTGCGCATTCTCATCGCCGATAATCGGCGAATAGCCTTCGAGGCGCATCGCAGGGTTACTTAGCCAGTAGGAATCGTTGCTATTGCCTGCATAGGTCGTCGTAATCAGGCTTGGCTGCTGCGATGGCGGCATAAGGCCAGGCGCCGCGGCGCTGGCGTCGACTTGCCAGTCGCAGCTTGGGTCAGAGCCGTTAAGCGTTGTTATGCGTGCGCCTGCCGATTGATCAACAGCGCAGCGCGAAATTAACTCGACTGACACATTCGGTATCGCCGACATATCGGCATATAGCGCACCACCTGCTTTGTCGGCTGCGATTGTGTTAACAAATGCCGCACCCTGATGATCCGCAAGCGCCTGCCTCAGCTGCGTGACGTCTGTCGCGCGCTGCATCGCCGCATACTGATCACCGGTGCGATAATTTTCATAGTTCACGTCGCGCATGACGTAAACATGCTGGTCATCCCAAGGCGTGTTGGGTCCTGCCACGACAGGGCCGAGGTGTGTGAGATAAACCGTTCGGTTTTCTATTCCGGCATCAGTTTCCACTGCCACCTCAATCGCTTCGATCGCACGCTCTTCGTCGCCAACTGAATAGGCCATGGCATTGCCAGGCACGAGATCAAGTCTGAAGAAAGTAAAACGCAGCGCCGTAGATACCGTGTGCGACCACGCTATCGTGTCGTTAAAGCCAATCGCGAGCCGCGGAGTAGCAATGAGGCCTACACCCATAAAATCGATTTCACCCGGCAGCGTTAGATGCGCCATATGAAAACGCGACGGTCCCTGCCAAGGGTAATGTGGATTGCCGAGTAGAATGCCACGCCCGGTATCGGTTAATTCGCTACCGAACGCATACGCGTTACTGCCAATTTTTTCGACATCGAGCGTAAGATCAATCGGCTTAAGCGCAGCGATCGCTTGGTTCGGCGCCGCTGTGGCTATTTGGTCTGTCACGCGGCCTAGGCCGTAGCGAATACCCACCCCGATCGCGAGCCGTGCGAGATCGCGTTCGTCGATAGGTTTGACCCATTCGGCGCCTGCGCAAGAGGCAGGGAGCTGATCGGCATGGGTGTCGATGTAGCGGTTATAGCCACGCGCATAGCCGCTGTCCATAGCATTGCTGTCGTCGGAACTGGCGCCCAAATATTGATCGACTTTAGCGTCGTTAAGTAGCGCTCGATGAAAAGCATCGCTATTCACATTGCCATTCTCTGCACCAAAATACTTCGACAATTCGCCGTTAACGGTAATCAATTCTTTGGCTAAAACGCAGACCCCGTTTTGTGCAACGGAGTGCGCAAAACCGAAGCCAAGCCCTTCCCATGTCTGCGCGGTAATATGAGGAATGCCATGCTCGGTCCACCGAACATCGACAGTCTCTTTCATCGCATTCGACAAAGCGCTCGCCTCATCATTCGAGACACTCTCGTCGGGAGCGCATGCTACTAGCGCGCTCAGGCTCAATGCGGCTGCAAGCTTTAAAGGCGCTAAACCGATACGCGTCCCGTCGACGCGCTTTCCTTCCGTTTTATCTAGCCTTGTCATTGTTCTCTCCCTCGAGGTTATAGATAGAATTTCTACATCACCCAACTCTAATACTCTCTGAGCATCGGTGCCTAACTGGCCAACACACGCTCTCGCGCCGCGGCGTATTCACGCTTCAAGCGTTCGACGAGCTCGCCTGCTGTATCAATCGACTTGATCGCATTGATGCCCTGCCCGCAGCCCCAAATATCGCGCCATGCTTTTGCTTTTGTGCTGCCGCCCGAACCGAAATTCATCTTCGAAGGATCGCTATCAGGCAGGTTGTCGGGGTCGAGACCGGCCGCTTCGATTGAGGGACGCAGATAATTGCCGTGCACACCGGTAAACAGGTTTGTGTAAACAATATCACTTGCTGCGTAATCCACTAACGATTGCTTGTAGGCTTCGTCGGCATTAGCTTCTTTGGTCGCGATAAACGCTGAACCGATATAGGCCATGTCGGCGCCCATCGCCTGCGCTGCGAGCACGGCATCGCCGGTTGCGATCGCGCCGGAAAGCAATACAGGCCCATCGAACCACTCGCGCACTTCCTGAATAAACGGCATAGGCGAGAGAGTACCAGCGTGACCACCAGCACCGGCGGCCACACAGATGAGTCCGTCGGCACCCTTTTCGATCGCTTTTTTAGCGAAACGGTTGTTGATGACATCGTGCAATACAATGCCGCCGTACGAATGAATTGCCTCGAACACCTCCGGACGCGCGCCGAGAGAGGTAATGACAATCGGCACCTTGTGCTTTACGCAAAGCGCGACGTCTTGCATCAGTCGATCGTTCGAATTGTGGACAATCTGATTGACTGCAAAAGGTGCAGCGGGCTTATCGGGGTTCGCTAAATTGTACGCATCTAGCTCCGCATTGATTTGCGTTAGCCACTCGTCTAATACCTCGACGGGACGCGCGTTAAGCGAGGGAAATGAACCAACGACGCCGGCTTTGCATTGTGCGATGACGAGCTCTGGGCCCGAAATAATAAATAGAGGTGAGGCGACAACGGGAATAGAGAGTCGGCCTTTGAGAATTTCTGGGATTGCCATGCTGGGTCCTTTTGGTTCGAGTGTTGGTTCGAATGTTGGTTCGAGTTCTTTTTCCGGTGAGTAGCCGAGCGTTCGATCCCGCAGGAGCAGTCTGCTCGATGTGATGATGAATTTCAGCACGCAGTGTGCCAAAACGGCTGAGGGTTGGGAAGGGGTACGCTGTGCCCCTGTTGTGGGGTCACAAGGCTCGCCAAGTCGCAGCCTTAGGTTATACTCGGTGGCCACGTAAATGCCTCATCGGGCGACTCATTAATAGTAGGAAATGTTATGACAACCGCATCGCAGCAAGACCCCATCGTTATCGTCGGCCAAGCACGCACACCAATGGGCGGATTTATGGGCGACTTAGCCTCGGTAAAAGCAACCGAGTTGGGCTCTACGGCAATTCGCGCGGCGGTTGCTCGTGCAGGCCTTGAGGCGAGCGACATCGACGAAGTCATCATGGGCTGTGTGTTGCCCGCCGGTCTCGGTCAGGCACCCGCGCGACAAGCTTCGCTCGGCGCCGGTATCCCAAAATCCACCGGCACAACGACTATTAATAAAGTCTGCGGCTCGGGCATGAAGGCAATAATGCTCGCCCACGACCTCCTCATTGCTGGCAGTGCCACAGTCGCTGTTGCCGGCGGTATGGAGAGCATGAGCAACGCACCTCATCTGCTCCCCGGCGCACGCGCAGGCTACCGTTTTGGCCACGCAAAAGTGATCGACCACATGGCTTTCGACGGCCTAGAAGACGCCTACGAAGGGGCAGCGATGGGGGTCTATGCAGAAACTTGCGCCGACAAATACAGCTTCGATCGCGAAGCGCAGGATGCCTATGCCATTGGCTCGCTAAAGAAGGCCCAAGCGGCGATCGAAAGCGGTGCCTTCGCAAGCGAAATCACGCCAGTCGAGGTCGCCCAGCGCAGCGGTACCGTAATGATCGACACCGACGAACAGCCCATGAAAGCGCGCTTCGATAAAATTCCTCAGCTACGACCGGCCTTTAAGAAAGACGGGACCGTCACTGCGGCCAATGCCAGTTCGATCTCCGACGGTGCCGCTGCAGTGGTGCTTATGCGTCAGTCCGAAGCTACAAAGCGAGGACTCACTCCGCTTGCGCGCATCGTGGCTCATACCTCTCATGCGCAGGAGCCTAGTGAGTTTACCATGGCACCCATCGGCGCTATTGGCAGCTTAATGGCCAAGACAGGCTGGGAAAAAGACTCCGTAGACCTATTCGAGATTAATGAGGCCTTCGCGGTCGTCCCGATGGCAGCAATCGAATCGCTGGGCCTCGACGCGGCGAAGGTGAACGTCAATGGCGGCGCCTGCGCGCTCGGCCACCCCATTGGCTGCTCCGGCACGCGCATTGTCGTGACGCTGCTGGCCGCCCTTGCGAATCACGGAAAGAAACGTGGCGTTGCCTCGCTGTGCATTGGCGGCGGCGAAGCGACGGCGCTGGCTGTCGAACTCATTTAGACCGAACACTGACTCAGAAAAAAAACCAATAACCAAAGAGAGGATTAGCTCTATGTTCTACTCGATAGTCAAAAGACGTAAGCACATTGGATTCGTTCAGGGCGCCGCGGTGAGTGTCGCGCTCGCCCTAACACTCGGCGGAAACCACAGCCTCGCACAAGAGTCTTGGCCCGAGATTGCCCCAGTCGATCCTCCTGCCGAATGGGGCGCGGTGTCGGCTAATTTCGAGGAAATCCCCTATCCCTATCCGGTTCAGTTCCTTGAAATCAACCGCTTCCAGCAAGACCTTCGCTATGCCTATATGGACGTAGCACCAACCGGACGCGCAAACGGCCAGACGGTGTTTATTCAGCACGGCATGAATTTCTATTCAGAAGCCTACACCCTCACGATTAATGCGCTGGCCGAGGCTGGTTTCCGCGTGATCGCCGTTGATCGTATTGGCTATGGAAAAAGCTCTAAGCCAATACTCCCCTACAGTTTCAATATGGTCGCTGCCAACATGAAAGCGCTGCTCGACGAACTTGGCGTTGAGAAAACTGCGATAGTAGGCCATTCGATGGGCGGCATGGCGGTTTCTCGTTTTGCTATGATGTACCCAGAAACTACGACGCATGTCGTTATGGTCAACCAGATCGGCCTCACCGACCAGCGCCAGAGTCGCCCTTGGAGCGATCCCTTTGTGGGCGGCGGTGCAACAACCTACCAGTCTATTTTGCGCGGGCATCAGCGCTATTTCCCGCTAAAGTGGCCGCCAGCGCACCTTGAATTTGTGCGCCGCCAGTACGGCCAAACCCTTGGCGGAGACTGGCCTCGCCTTGCGCAGGTAAGGCGTTTGCAAGGGCAAATGCTGTATGACGACCCCGTCGTCTACGATTGGCAGCATATAGCAACAAAAGCGCTCGTTATCGGCGGAGAAGAGGACGGTTTAGTCGATGATTTCCCGACATTAGCGCACAACGTCGCCAATCAGCTGCAAAATAGCGCGATAATCCTCTATCCTAACGTCGGCCATGCGCCTCAGATAGAGATACCAGACCTGTTTCATCAAGACCTGATTCGCTTCCTCAGCTCGGACGCGGACGAACCTGCGAGTAACTGGAAATAGCAATAAGATGATTCTAACCGAAGAACAGCGCCTCATTCGCGACACCGCGCGCAGCTATGCGCGCGAACACATTGCCCCCCATGCCGCGCAGTGGGACCGAGAAGCAACATTTCCGGCAGAGGCGCTAGCCGGCCTCGCCGAGCTCGGCTTTTATGGCATGTTAGTCCCCGAACAACACGGCGGCTGCGACATCGGCTACGTCGCTGCGGCGCTGGTGCTCGAGGAAATCGGCGTCGCCGATGCGGCGTGTTCGACTATTGTGAGCGTGACAAATTCGGTTGGCTGCATGCCTTTGCTGCAATACGGTACGGCACAGCAGCAGCGTGACTTTTTATCCCCCCTCGCCCGCGGCGAAAAATTGGCCGCGTTCTGCCTTACCGAGCCGCAGGCTGGCAGCGATGCCTCTGGGCTTAGAACGCGCGCCGAGAGGCAAGGCGATAGCTATGTCCTTAATGGCACCAAGCAGTTCATCACCTCGGGCAAGAATGCAGACCTCGCGATTGTCTTCGCGGTCACCGACCCCACCGCGGGCAAGCGCGGGATTAGCGCCTTCGTGGTGCCAACAGATACCCCCGGCTACCGCGTTGCAAGTGTCGAGGCCAAGATGGGACAGCGCGCATCGGACACCTGCCAGATAGTCTTCGAGCACTGCAGCATTCCTGCGGTTAATCTTCTTGGAGACGAGGGGCAAGGGTATAAGATTGCCCTCGGCAATCTCGAAGGCGGCCGTATCGGTATCGCCGCGCAATGTATAGGCATCGCGCGTGCAGCGCTCGAAGCTGCAACACTCTATAGCCGCGAGCGCGAGGCGTTTGCAAAGCCGCTCTCCGAACATCAAGCTGTCTCGTTTAAACTCGCTGACATGGCCACTCAGATTGCAGCGGCGAGGCAGCTCACGCTTCACGCCGCGGCGCTCAAAGACGCAGGCGAGCCTTGTCTCAGCGAGGCATCAATGGCCAAACTCTTCGCCTCCGAGATGGCAGAGCGCGTGTGCTCCGATGCAATACAAATTCACGGTGGCTACGGGTATTTGCAGGATTTTCCTGTGGAGCGCTATTACCGCGACGTGCGTGCCTGCCAGATCTACGAGGGCACAAGCGAAGTGCAAAAGATGGTGATAAGCCGCGCGCTCTAACCGTATTCCGAAACCTCGAAGCCGAACCGGCTCTAGACGGCTCGGGCTCTATCAACAACTCGAGGCTACCCGAAATCATGCTCAGAACACGAGCAGGTGAGCGCCTCGATTGTATTTTTCGGGTTTCAACTGCGCGTCGATATCGACCGCTGCCTGACGCAGATAATTAAGCGACTCACGGCGAATCCTCCCTGGCCCCTCCCATGCGTCGGCGTCGGTTTCGCGCCCGATACCATGGATGACCCTGAGTCCTATAAAGCGCTGCGCTCGCGCGAAATCAATGGCCGCCTCGAGTTTGTCCAGCGCCTCGGTCCATGTTTCCCCCGAGTGCGCGACGTCTATTTCTAGAAAATCATCACGCAGTCCGACAGGCAAAGCCTCGTCGCATTTGGGGCAAGACAGCGCGTCCAGCGCAAGGTCTATTCCGCAGTCGATGTTAGGGCACATAACGCGTCGGCGCCCCGATTGAAATGACTTCACAAACAGCTCAACTCTTGGTTTTAAAAAAGCGATAAACGCAGTAAATTACAATTATAAGTAAGTGTAACCCAAAGCCCGTGCTTTTCACTCAGCCAGAATAACTAGAAAGGGACTCCTGCCATGAACATTCGACAAAACGACGAAAGCCAACCTGAACAACGCAATGCTCGCGCTTGGACACAGAAAATTATTTGCAGCATGGTTTTACTCTTTGGCTTCGCGGGTGCTGCCCACGCGCAAGTAACGCAGCTTTTCTATCACGAAGTGCTAAGGCAATACGAACAGGGCGCAGTTGCTTACGAAGGCGGCGACTACGAATCTGCATACGCCGACCTCAGCCTCGCAGCGCAGCGCGGTGTAAAAGACGCACAATACCTGCTCGGCTTTATGTATCTGCAGGGCGAATACGCGCCTCGTTCAATACCTGTTGGACTGGCTTGGTTAGGCACTGCACTCGAGGTCGAAAATAAAGACTGGCTGTCGCTCTATACTAAACTCTACGGCACATTAAACTCTGCGCAGCAGGCGTTTATCGATAATAAAGTAGAGACCTATATCGAGCTCTACGGAATGGATACGCAGCGAATCGTTTGCGATAACAAGGCAAGGGTTGGCAGCAGAAGAAAAGTCAGACAATGCATTAAGACCGAAGACGTGAACACGCCGCTATATTCTCTCGAAATGATGCCAGAAGGCTTTGTCCCGCCTTTCTCTTGCGAGGGCGATTTCCCCTGCCTCGCGGGCGAGACAAGGGTCTACTCAGATCATGATGAGCTGAATCCGGACAATTTCTAGTCGAGATTTAGCTCGGCTCTTGATCCTCAACTGGTGCTCAACGATGAGTACTCGGCTGGTAAACAGGCGTTTACGCAGCCCTCGTCTGGGCATCGCTCTCGGAGCATCCGAATTGCAACACGCCATCACTAAACAGGCTGCGCTTGAGGATTTTTCGATCTAACAGATAGTCTTGCGTGTTATGCCAAGGCGCATGCTCGCCCTGTTTCGGAAACTCATGAATTCCGCGTTGCATATATCCAGGGTTAAATCCCGAAATAGTTGGCTGCGGAGCCATCGACGCTTCTTCCGGCCGCAGCTCTGGCACACAGAAACTCGCCCCCTGACGGTCCATCTGTTGCAGCATGTCACAGACAAAAACCGAGTTAAGATCGGCGCGCAGTGTCCACGACGCATTAATATATCCGAAGGTCTGAATCAGATTAGGCACGCCCGAAAACATCATGCCCTGATAATAGAAGCGCTTACTGAGATCAAGCTTTACCTCATCGAGGAAAAATTCGACGCCACCCATAAACTGCATGTTAAGCCCGGTTGCGCTCACCACTATATCCGCTTCGATCAATTTACCCGACGACAGTAAAATGCCGTTCTCGACAAACGTATCGATGGTATCGGTCACCACCTCTGCCGCGCCACTTTTCACTGCTGACAAAAAATCATCATCGGGAATGAGACAAAGACGCTCCTCCCAAGGGTTATAGCGAGGCGTAAAATGCGTATCGATATCGTAGTCATCGCCGAGCGATTTGCGCACGCTATCGAGCAGCAGTTTTTTTGTCTTCTCAGGATTATTGCGTGCGCCTTTATAGGTCGCATTTTGAAAGTAAATGTTCTTCCATCGGGTTAATGCGTAGGCCAGTTTGCTTGGCAGCACCGCTCCAAGGAAATTGGCGACAGCATCTTTCGCCGGCCGCGAGAACATATACGTTGGCGAGCGTTGAATCATCGTCACATGCGCAGCCTTATCGACCATATTCGGTACGATTGTCACCGCGGTTGCGCCACTCCCGATCACTGCGACTTTCTTGCCAGCGTAGTCTAGATTTTCTGGCCATTTCTGCGGATGAATGAGCTCTCCCTTAAAGTCCGCGAGCCCTGCGAAGTCGGGCGTATATCCCTGCGCATAATTATAATAGCCACTGCACATGAAGAGTACGCGTGTTTCGATGTCGACCGTCTCTCCCGCGCTGTTTCGGGCTGCGACACACCACACATCGCGCGCGCTGTCCCAGTTTGCTGAGACGACTTTGTGGCCGAATCTAATCTTGTCTTTAACCCCGTACTCAGCGACTGCTTCCTTCAGATAATCGCGAATAGACTCGCCGTCGGAGATAGACTTGGCGTTTGTCCATGGTTTGAAACTAAAACCAAACGTGTGCATGTCGCTGTCAGAGCGAATACCCGGATAGCGAAATAGATCCCAAGTACCACCGACATTATCGCGACCTTCGAGTACAGCATAACTCTTGTTCGCGCATTGCTTCTCTAAGTGACAGGCGGCGCTGATGCCGGATATGCCGGCCCCTACGATTAAGACATCTAACATGGCATTGCTCTCTAAATTTAAATCCTGTCCAAGACTAACCAAGATAAGGGGTTTAGGCAAAGACTCCCGCGGTGCTAAATCATCTTGCGCGGGGTAATATTTGGTCTTCTTGATCCCAAACAAACACGGCGGCAGGTGACTGACGCGACTCACAGGACACTATGCGTTATACAATTCTAACCCCAGCTTCTCGTTTGGCGTGCGCCACGCTCGCCCTCGCGTTCTACAGCACAGGCGCATCGGCTCAGGCGGAGGTCGCTTCTTTTACCTGCTCAACCGCCACACCCCGCTATGAAATCGCGCTCGCAGGGACTATTTCACACCAAGACTTCGAATCCTATGTCGAACTTCCCTTCGAGGTGCCTACAGGCGTAAGGCGCCTGGATGTTGCATTCGACTACGACAGAGGCGAGCGGACAACAATAGACCTAGGTCTGCTCGACCCGCAAGGTTTTCGCGGCTGGAGCGGTGGCAATAAACGCACTTTTTTCGTGAGTGCCAATGCCGCTACCCCTTCTTACAACACGGGGGCGATTGAGGCAGGGACTTGGAAACTACTGCTAGGTGTGCCGAATGTGCGCGAGGGGATAAGCGCAGAATACAGTGCGACAATCACCCTCGATTGCTCTGGCGCGTCGAAGATCCCGCCGCAGGACGCAACCGGCGCTGGCTGGTTTGTCGGCGACCTTCACGCACACAGCGGACACAGCGACGGAAGCTGCAATAATAGTGCTGGCGAATCAGTCGCGTGCCCCGCTTTTGTGAGCGCTCAGATCGCCGCCGAGCGCGAACTCGATTTCGTTGCGCTAACCGAGCACAACGCCGTCTCGGGGCATGCCACGCATTCAGAACTCCAAGCCTTCTTTCCTTCTACTCTTTTTCTCTCTGGCCGCGAGGTAACCACTTTTTTTGGCCATGCCAATGCCTTCGGCACAACTGAGTTCATCGACTTCCGGCTCCAGTCCGCAACCGGCTATGGCATTCACGAGCTACAAAACCAAGTAGACGATCTCGGCGCCCTCCTGTCGATTAACCATCCTGGCTCACCTTCGGGCGAAGACTGCATGGGCTGCGGGTGGGTGTTAGAAGACACCGACTATTCGCGCATTGGCGCAATCGAGATAGTTAACACGGGGTTTGTCGACATGCCCCGTGGCCGCGCGCACATAGCCTTCTGGCACGACAAATTAAACAAAGGCTTTCGCATAACGGGCATTGCGGGCAGTGACAATCACGACCCAAGCAGGCCGCCCAGACAGCCTTCGGCGATCGGTAATCCTCGTACCTGGATTTACGCCGATGGGCTGAATGAGGCCGCACTGATTGCGGGCATTCGGCGTGGCAATGTCTATGTGGACGCCAGCGGCGGGGGCGTGACTCTTACCGATTTCCGCGTCGCCGGCGCCGCAATGGGTGACCAACTCTCACTCGCGAACACCGATGGGCCGCTCGAGGTTTCTCTGGGTTGGCGCAGTGCTGAGCCGCTTCTGGTTAGATGGCTGGTCAATGGCGAAATTTTAGAGAGCAGTCGTATCACAGAAGAGACGACCGGTGTGTTAGCCGATGGCAGCACGGGCTACAGCGCGGCGCTGTCGCTGCCCAGTGACTCCTCCCTGTGGATTCGAATGAACCTGATCGATGAGCGCGGAAACACCAGACTACTGGGAAATCCCGTGTACTTTATTCCGTAACAACTAGCCACCGACATCTCAGGCAGCTACCATCACCGCTATTGCGCCTGAGGCATATCGTTTTCGGAGTTTGCATAGACTCATTCGTAATGGCTTAAAGGCTGCACAACTAAGAGGAAATACGCGTGGCATTGTCCCTACAAGATCAACTTAAAAAGTCGGGACTCGTCGACGAGAAGAAAGCTAAGCAGCTCGAACGCGCCAAACGCCGAGATAGCAAACAGCCTCCGCAGAAAAAAACCGTCC